>Ga0316220_1000070_pt1:0-77500 | contig 159265 bp, 72 predicted proteins | sample TBH18005metaG_FD_203632 | JGI IMG/M metagenome (GOLD analysis project Ga0316220, IMG submission 203632) | Freshwater microbial communities from Trout Bog Lake, Wisconsin, USA - TBH18005 | ecosystem: Environmental > Aquatic > Freshwater > Lake > Hypolimnion/Profundal zone | place: USA... | reverse complement strand
ATCAGTGATCAGTAATATTAGTAAAGATTTTTTACTATCGTCTAAACCAAAAAAACATTCTAATAAAAAAGATTTTGTTATATTTATTTGAATTTCTAAAGCAAAAAGTAAATAACAAAGTGTTATAAAACTTATTAAATCTGCAAAAAAATTTGTTATTGCTTCAATACTTTGATTATTATAACGAAGAGCTAATTCTATTGTTTTTTCTTGTAATCGTTGTTGTTCTGCATGGGACTGAACTGACTGCCAGTCCAGTTCGGGATTTAAAAACTCACCTTTATGCTTTCTTGGTTTTTGGTCTAAAGTTAGACTTGTTGTGTTAACCTTTGAAGGATTTGGAGAAGTTTCACTTACAGATTTACCCGATTGACTGGCAGTCCAGTTACTGGGCTGTCCGGGCTGTCCGGGCTGTCCGGGCTGTCCGGGCTGTCCGGGCTGTCCGGGCTGTCCGGGCTGTCCGGGCTGTCCGGGCTGTCCCAAGGAACGCGGACTGCGTGCCTTTTCAGTCGGCTGGAAAGGAACGCCTGTTCCTTTTAAAGGAATGCCGCTTTTCAGGGAGCCAGTCAAAAGATATGGCGTTGGGGGCTGATCCAGCACTAACTGACTGGTAGTCCATTCAGATCCTGTCACATCATTTATTTTAACTGACTGGCTTTCATTTAAAAGTTGGTTTTTAACTTTATAAGAATTTTTTTCTGACTGACTGGAAAGCGTTGCGACTGTCCAATTTTGTTGTTCTAAAAGGGGGGGACTCATTTTCAATACTGTTCTATCAACTGAACCTGCATTTATTAATGATTCAAAATATATTTTTTCTTCAAAATTTTTTAGTTCTGAAAAAGCTCGTTTTTGCTGATACGAATTTAAAAATATTTCATTTTGTTGAGTATTCCAAAAATACTCAGTTAATGGTCGAACCAAATAATTTTTTGCAAAAAAATTAACTAAAAAAGGAACAAAAAATAAAATTAATAAGCATTTTAAAGTAGTCAAAAATAAATAACGATAAAATCTATATTCTTGTATAACTAAATTATCTACATCGGAAAATACTTGTTTTAAAAAACGATCTAAAACACGACTAAAAGACCTTGGAAAAAAACCAATTTCTTCATATGTAATAGAAACAATTTCTTGTTTTGAATTGTAATCATTAAAAATTTGATTTTTATTTTCTTTTACCATAAAAAAGCTCTTTTAAAAATAACGTTAACATCCGTAAAAAAAATTATAATATAAAGAATTTTTCTTAAATATTTAATTTTTTTTTAACTATTTTAAAATAGTTTTCTGCAAAAATAACTAGCTGGCTGTCAATTAATTTTCCTTTTTAGTTATTTTTTTTATTGACTGGATTGAAAAACGGCTATTTTAGCGCAGTTAGTCCAGTGCAAATTAAAAATTATAGTTATAGAATTGCTGACCCCCACACGTATATTGTTTTATTATGAATATAATAAAACAATAGAAGGAAACGGTATATCAATTGATTTTTTTTTCTATAACTAAAAAATATATTAAAAAAATTACCAATTGGTAATTTTTTTAATATATTTTATATCCTACACTTTTTTAACATTAAAAAAATTCAACAAATGATTACTTACTCAATGTTACCTTTACCTGGGTTACGAGCAGGGTCATTAGAAAGGAAACCAAAAAGAAATAAACATACGAAGAACGTTACAACCGTATAAACAAAGATTTTAAGTGTTAACATATTTTTTTTTATCAAATATCTGCTATATATACAAAGTTAAAAAGTCCTTTTGACTATTTCCAAGTGACTATTTATTATTTAAAGAGAAGCTTTATATTGAACAACAGCGTCTTTTAATAAAGCTTCAGCTTCTGGAGTAAATGTTTGAGTTTCAGCAAGAATTTGATTAAAACGAGCAAAATCAGAAGCGATAAAAGCTCTAAAACCAGTTAAGAATGGGCGAACTTTATCAACAGCTAAACTATCTAAATAACCGTTAGTACCTACATAAATTGAAGAAACTTGTTCAGCTAAAGATAAAGGAGAGTTTTGAGCTTGTTTTAAAATTTCTCTTAAACGTGAACCTCTTGCTAATTGGTTTTGAGTTGCTTGATCTAAGTCAGATGCGAATTGTGAGAATGCTTCTAATTCAGCAAATTGAGCTAGAGAAAGTTTTAAAGTACCAGCAACTTGTTTCATTGCTTTAGGTTGTGCTGCAGAACCAACACGTGAAACAGAAATACCTACGTTAATTGCAGGACGAAGACCAGAGTTAAATAAATTAGCAGCTAAGAAAATTTGACCATCAGTAATTGAAATAACGTTAGTAGGAATATAAGCAGAAACGTCACCTTCTTGAGTTTCTACAATTGGAAGTGATGTCATACTACCTTCACCTAATGCATTACTTAATTTAGCAGCACGTTCTAATAAACGTGAGTGTAAATAGAAAACGTCACCTGGGAATGCTTCACGCCCTGGTGGACGACGTAATAATAATGACATTTCACGGTATGCTTGCGCTTGTTTAGATAAATCGTCATAAATTGTTAAAGTAGGACGGCCTGTGTACATGAAAAATTCAGCTAATGTAGCACCTGTGTATGGAGCTAAATATTGTAGTGTAGCAGGTTCATTTGCGTTAGCCATAACAATGATTGTGTAATCTAATGCACCACGTTCTTTTAAAGTATTTAGAACTTGAGCAACTGAAGAAGCTTTTTGACCAATAGCTACATATACACAAATAACACCTTTACCTTTTTGGTTTAAAATAGTATCAACAGCAATAGCTGTTTTACCTGTTTGACGGTCACCAATAATAAGTTCACGTTGACCACGACCAATAGGAATCATAGAATCAACAGCAATTAAACCTGTTTGAAGAGGTTCATAAACTGAACGACGAGCAATAATACCTGGTGCTGGAGATTCAATAGCACGTGTTTCAGATGAAGCAATAGAACCTTTACCATCGATAGGTTGAGCTAAAGCGTTAACTACACGACCTAAATAAGCTTCACCAACTGGAATTTCTGCAATTTTCCCAGTACAACGAACTCGGCTACCTTCAGAAATTTTTAAACCATCACCTAATAAAACAGCACCTACGTTATTAGCTTCAAGGTTTAAAGCAATACCTAATGTTCCATCTTCAAATTCTAATAATTCACCTGACATTGCACGTTCTAAACCGTAAATACGTGCAATACCATCACCAACTTGGAATACAACACCAAAGTCAACCATTTTAACTTCTGGTGTATATTGCTCAATTAAATCTTTAATTAAATTGCTTAATTCTTCAGGCGAGCGCATTGCCATAATATAAATTCCTGTATAAAAAAGAAGGGGAAATAGATAAAAAATTTATCCCTTTTTTAAGAGAACTTTAAAAAAAATAATTAAATAATGTTTTAAAAAATTCAATAAGTATTATGTTAATAAATAAAAAAATCTCATAGATATTTTTTATAAAATTAATGTATAAATTCTAATTTATTTATATAAATAAAAAAATAGATAATATTTAATATAAGCGTAAAACTAAGTTAAGGTAATTTTTGACAATTTTTTATTTGTCATTTCTTGACAAATAATTGTAATGTTAAAATTATTTTCATTAAGAATAAAAACTACTATTGTTAGCGGACGACGAGACTCGAACTCGCAACCTCGAACTTGGAAGGATCGCACTCTACCGATTGAGTTACGTCCGCTTTTTTTGAAGCCTATATTGATTTTAAAGGTCTTTTCACGCCCTGTAGGAATCGAACCCACGACATCAGGTTTTGGAAACCGGCGTTCTACCGACTGAACTAAGGACGTTTATAAACAAAACTTTTTTATAAGTTTATGTTCTATTTAACTTAATTTTACAAAATATATTGAAAAAGTCAATATATTTATTAATTATTAAAAATAATTAAAGAGCTGGGTTACCTCATAGGTATGACAGGCTTTTAACTATTTTTAATAAAAAAAATTATCTAAAACTTACAGACGCTTGCCAAACAAACGCTAAAAGAATAAATAAAACAGGGATTACTGGTAAAATGTCTACAATTGGTGAAAATGGAGCATATGCTTCAGGAAGTTTTGCAAATACCATTTCTAAATGTGCCATAAATTTCCTTCAATAAAATATTATACATGATAATAGATTGAGTTTAAATTTAATAACTAAAACTTTCTTTGGTAAGAATATTACCCACCTAAAAAAAATAATTTAATTTAAAATTTAAATATAGTATTTAAAAAACTAAAAAACAATCTAAGCTCACCTTAGAGCTCTCTTTTTATCAATCTAAAAAAAATTATAAAAATAATATAATTTTTATAATTAAGAAACTTTAAAATTAATTTAAAGGCGGCACTCAGATTTGAACTGAGGGATAACTGATTTGCAATCAGCTGCCTTACCACTTGGCTATACCGCCTATTTTCTTGCTATGTATATAGGGAATCCTATAAAGAGGGACTTAAAGAATATATGAAGAAAAATAGAAAATATTTTAAATTTATATTTAATTATAACAAAAAAGTAAAACGAAATCTAGTTTTTATTAGTCTTTAGCTTGCTGTTGAAAATGCAACTAGCTAAAAACTAATAAATATAATGAAAAAAAATGTTTTGCTGGACAGGCGTCCCCTTTTTTTAGAAAAGGGGCATCTGAATAAATAAATTATTCATTTGACGAATCAAGATTTTGTTCTTTTTCGTCGCGAATACGTGTAACTAGTTTTTCAACAGCTGGGTCTTCTGGTTTATTTCTAATTAAATATTTTGCTAAAAAAAGAGATCTTGTTGCTTGTTTTTCTACTTTTTTTTTCCAAGTATTTTTTCTAAGATTTTTTTTTGATTTTGAAGTTCGTTTTTGTTAACCTAAGGTAAAAGGAATCTAATTATGATCAACCTCGGTTTCCAAACCATTTGTGATTTTTAAAATCAAATGGCTTTTCTTATGAATTTAAGGCTTAATTTTTGGTACTGACCTACGAAAATAGAACTGAACTACCAGTCAGTCAACAACTTGTTTTTTAACTGGAAGTTACCCAGTTAAAAAACAAATTGTAAAATGTTATTTTTTTAAAATAAAATTAATTGAGTAAAAGCTACAGGATCACAGATTGATAATTGAGCAATAACTTTACGATTTAATTTAATTGAACGTGTTTTTAAATCATGCATAAATTCACTATAGCTTAAACCGTAACGTCTAACAGCTGCATTTACTCTCGCAATCCATAAACCTCTAAAATCTCGCTTTTTTTGACGACGATTTCGGTATGAATAACGTAAGGCTTTCATTACTTGTTGATTTGATACACTGAAAATAACAGAACCTGCGCCACGAAATCCTTTTGCTAATTTTAAAATTTTTTTGTGTCTTTTACGAGACACATTCCCACGTTTTACTCGAGTCATTTTTTATAAAAAAAAAAATAATTAGCTTAAATAATGAAATTTTTAGACTGATAAAAAATTCTAATGAATTCAATTTCTTTAAAATTAGTTGGCTTAAAAACATTAACTGATTTTTAATAATACTAAAAAGTATTATTATTAAAATATTTTATAATATTTGATATAAATATTGTTTAAAAAAGTATTTGTATTAAAAAGTACAAAAATAGATTTCTGTATTTGTTTAAAAAACGGGCAAAAAGTAATACCCTTTTGTATATAATCGGAAAGGGAGGGATTCGAACCCACGGTGACCGCAAAGCCACGCCAATTTTCAAAATTGGTGCAATTAACCACTCTGCCACCTTTCCATAATTAAAGATGAAAAACAATATATTTTTGGATTTCAGACCAGTAGTTAAAAACAACTGTCTTTGTCTTATAAAATATAAAGAATCAAAATTAATGGGCCAGGAGGGATTCGAACCCCCGTCCCTGTGGTTCGTAGCCACATGCTCTAGTCCACTGAGCTACAAACCCTATTTATTATATAATAATACAATAAATTAAAAAAATTAGCAAGAAATTTTTACTAATCATTTTTTTAGCTTGCTATCGGAGTTGAACCGATAACCTTCGGTTTACAAAACCGATACTCTGCCGATTGAGTTAAGCAAGCAATTACTTATTTATATCAATATATATATTTATATATATATATATTAATATATATAATGTGGAATGTCAAATTTAGACAAGAAAAATATTAAATAGCTTTTTAGCCAAAAGACTAGCTAAAACCAATATTTCTGTACTTCTAAACTTCCTTTATATTTTATAAAAAATATAGAATAAATACTATTTGAGCCCAGTAGGAATTGAACCTACATTAGCGATTTAGAAGACCGATGTCCTATCCTTTAGACGATGAGCCCTGCTTTTTTATTTAAGTTATTTAAAATACCAGTGTACTTATTATTAATATAATAACATTTATTAACTTTCGGCTCAAGTTTTTCAAAATAAAAAAATTAATATTTAATATTAATAAAATAACTGAGATGCTACAGACTAAAAAGCGTCCCGGCATAGCCTGGAAAAAAAGCCGACACGGTTTGTCCCTAAAAGGACCTGACCCGACATTAGCAGTTTAGACAATTCTCTAAAGAGGGTTAACTGTTATTGTCTTTAGAAATATAGTTCGTTAAAAACATTACATAGTTTATATAATTAAATTTTTTTAAACGTAAAAAAATGTAAGAAATATAAAAAACACAAATAAAAGAATACTATTTTTATAAAAAAATTAAAGCAAATTTTACTATTAAAAATATTTTTAATAATAAAATTTGCTTTATTAAAATAGATTAAATTCAAATTTTATAAATTAGAATAATCCTAAAGTTAAAGAAATATCAATAGGGAATGTTGAACCAATTCCTAACCAAAGAGCAACAACAGTACCTAATAAGAATAAAATTGTAGCAATTGGACGACGGTAAGGGTTTTGGAATTTATTAATACTTTCAATAAAAGGTACAGTAAGTAAACCAGCAGGAACTGCAGCCATAGCTAAAACACCTAATAATTTATTAGGAAGTACACGTAAAATTTGGAATACAGGATAGAAATACCATTCCGGTAAAATTTCAAGTGGTGTAGCAAAAGGGTTTGCAGGTTCACCAATAGCAGCTGGATCTAAAACAGATAAACCAATACAACATGCAAAAGTTCCAAAAATTACAACAGGGAACATGTATAAAAGATCATTTGGCCATGCTGGTTCTCCATAAGAGTTATGACCCATACCTTTAGCTAGTTTAGCTTTTAATACTGGATCCGTTAAATCAGGTTTTTTTGTAACAGACATAATTTATATTTAATTACTTTTTTATTTATTAGAATCAATTAAATTTTAAAAATTTAACTTTTTAGAGTTTTTAAATTAGCCTAAAGGCATCTACTTTAAAAGTATTTCAGATTGGAATAGTCATAAGGAACGAGTCCAGTTGAGAAATATAACAACTCAACTGACTCTGCCGAAGGTCAGCCAAAATTTATTTTTAAAAATTTATATTCTGAATAATGTAAATATCCTTTTATTTAAAAATGATAAAAATAATAGATTTTTAATCATGATCGGCTATCAATAACTACTTTTATAGATAAATTTATTAGGATCATGTTCTTTCTGATTTATTTTTCATTAATTAGAAAAGATTAAATAATAATAATTAACTGAATGGCAATCAGTCCTCCTTTAATTAAGGGGAAGGAAGCCTGTCTAGAAAACGTATAAAATTTTATTCAATTACAATAAAATAATTGTTAAAAGATTTTTAATTTGCTTGCTTAGGATCACGTTTAGGTTTTACTACTTTGATTGGTAGATTTTTATATAAAATTTAATTAAATTTCTATCCGTATTCATATTTTTTTAAAAAATATGATTTTATAATTGATATTTTTTAATTACAATTTTAAAATACAAATATAAATTTTATAAATTGTAATTAAAAAATATCAATATTCATATAACTACGACTGACAGCCGCATTGCTTTTCAGCCCTAAGACAGACATCCACAGTCAGTCAGTACTTAAAAAAAAATTAGAAGTTCATTTCAGCTAATTGTACTTTTTCAAATTGTTTCTTTTTAACAACTAATAAAATTTGAGCTAATAGAATAAATAAAAAGAAAACTAAAAGTCCTTGAACGCGAGCTGGGTTTTGAAGAACAACTTCAACATCTTTTTGGCCAAAACCACCAACGTTAGGGTTAGTTGTTAATGGTTGGTCAGCTTGTATAGCTTGTCCTTCTTTAACAACTAATTCAGGGCCACCAGGAATTTTTTCTTCAATAATATCTTCTGTTCCTGCTTTTTGAATTGAAACAATAAAACCACCTTTTTTACCTTCTAAAAGTTTAATTTCTTTAATTATACCAGTAGTTGAAGCATTGTAAATAGTATTATTTGATTTGCTACCATCAGGGTAAACTTGACCTCGACCTCTGTTACCACCAACATAGATTGGATATTTTAAATATGATACTGTTTTATCTTTTGCTGGATCGGGAGAAAGAATAGGTACAACCATTTCTGAATATTTATTGCCTGGAACTGGTCCAACTACAAGGATATTTTTTTTCTCAGGGCTGTAAGGTTGGTAATAAAGATTACCTACTTTATTTTTAATTTCTTCAGGAACGCGATCAGCTGGAGCTAATTGAAAACCTTCTGGAAGAATTAATACCATACCAACATTTAAATCACCTTTTTTACCGTTAGCTAATACTTGTTTAACTTGTTGATCGTAAGGAATTTGAATAACAGCTTCAAAAACTGTATCTGGTAAAACAGCTTGAGGAACTTCAAGCTCAACAGGTTTTTGAGCTAAGTGACAGTTTGCACAAACAATACGTCCATTTGCTTCACGAGGATTTTCATAATTTTGTTGAGCGAAGATAGGATAAGCAGTTGCTACAGGTGATGATAGAGTAAAAGCAATTTGAAATGATATTGCTAAAGCTATTGCTTTTAAAAAACTAAGTGATTTTAAATTCATAAAATAAAGGTAAAAGTAAAAACAAAAATAGAGGCTTTGAATGTCAGAAGGAACAAGCCGATTCAATAAATAATTATTTATTGAAGTTATGTATCTTTTGTTTTTAAACAAAATAATTTAATCTTTTTTAATTTTCTTTATTTATTTTTTTGAACAATAAATTATAAAGTCCAATAAATAAAAATAAAACACACTAACTATATAATTCAACAAAAACAGCCTACATTATTAAATTATAGTCGCCATTTTTAACTTAATATTTATCCAAATAAAATTTGAATAGTATTATTTAGTTGAGTGTTTAACTATTTTTTATTATTCATAAGTTCTAACTTAATTTAGATTAAGTTAAGTTAATTTAATTTTTTCTTCTCTTAATTTTAATTATATTAAAAAAATTAAATTAAGAAAAGAAAAAATTAAATTAGATTTGTAATAGTTAAGCAAGCAAATTAGCTTGCATTAGACTTATACCTTAAATATATAAAAAATATTGGCTGACAAGCTGGAGCTGACTTTCAAACATCCAAGCGGATGTCGGGATGTCGGGATGTCGGGATGTCGGGATGTCGGGATGTCGGGATGTCGGGATGTCGGGATGTCCCGGCTGTTCCGGCTGTTCTGGTCCGTTTAGCAGGCAGTCAGTCGCTGATGGCATTTCAGCTGCTTTTTGCCGTAGAGCTATTTTAACGCTTTTTGAATTGCAAAATTAAATATTATTTTTCCAGGAGTAGTTAAAATATAGTTAACTAAACAAATATTTTTAAAATTATAATTTTTTTGTGATTTATTATAAATTTCTTTCCAATTTCCAAAAGAGTCTAAACGTATTTCAATAGGTTCTTCTTGGTCACAACCATTATCAATTAAACCATCAAGGGTCCATTTTAACCAAATATTAGCGTGTAAACTTATTTTTTTAAGTTCATAAGCTTTTAAGGCATTTTCAATTTTAGAAAAATAAAAACCAGACCCTAAATTTCTATCAGGTCTAAGAGCTAAAGTATTTGAAATAGATAAACTATTACTATCAGGCGTTAGGTTTAATGGAGAATTAACTTTTTTAATATTTAAAAGAGTTGTTGTTAAATAGTAGCAACCTAATACCATATCTTGACTAGGTATAGCTAAAGGATCCCCTGTAGCAGGAGATAAAATACTATTTCTTGAAAGCATTAATTTCCAAGCCTCAGCACGAGCTTCAACAGTAATTGGAACATGAACAGCCATTTGATCTCCATCAAAATCAGCATTAAAAGCTGAACAAACTAAAGGATGTAATAAAATAGCACGCCCTTCTATTAATTTTGGTTGAAAAGCTTGAATACCTAAACGGTGTAAAGTTGGAGCACGATTTAATAATACAGGACAAGTTTGCATAATTTCGCGTAATAATTCCCAAACCAATGAATGATTTGTTTTAATTAACATTTTAGCCCCAACAACAGTTCTAGCTAAATTATCATTTAAAATTCTTTTAAGTAAAAATGGTAAATAAAGCTCTAACGCCATTTCTTTAGGAATTCCACATTCATGCAATTTTAATTTCGGACCAACAACAATTACTGAACGACCTGAATAATCAACACGTTTCCCTAGTAAATATTGACGAAATCTACCTTGCTTACCTTTTAAAATATCTGATAATGATTTTAACGCTCGGCCTCGAGAATCTTTTTCTGTAAGAACACCACTTTTTCCATTTTGAATTAAATTATCAACCGCTTCTTGCAATAAACGTTGAGCATATTTCATTTCATACGAATTACTTGTAGCAGGATCTTTTAAAAATTTTTTTAATCGATCATTTCGATAAATAACACGTTGATATAATCTATTTAAATCCGATGCTGCTATTTGACTACCCATTTTAACAATCGGTCTTAAATCAGGAGGTAATACAGGTAAAACAGTTAAAATAGTTGATTGAGGCGGAGATTCTTTAATAAATAATTTTCTTACTAATTTAGTTCGTCGAATTAATAAATCACGCTTTTTATAAGCATCTTTTAGTTCTTTTTTTGATGTTCTAGTAAAAAATCTTTTTTTCAATTTTAAAATTTGTCTATTTAACTGATAAAGTAAAATTCTATTTTGTTTATCAATTTTTTTTATTTCAAAAAAATTAAATTCGGTTAATAATAATTGAATAATACCAGCCCCCGAAAAAAGTGTACTTTTTAAATTACTTTTGGATGTATCTCCTATTGTTGAAATTTTCAATTTTTCATTTCCAGCACCTTCCCATAATAAACTATTAGATTTAGAAGTATTAAAAAAATTAGTATAAACATTTTCAAACCGATTTATATAATTTGGAACAATTTTTTCTTGTTGATAAAATCTATTAGACTGACTCATTTTCAAAGCTGTCTCACCTGTAAAAGGCACTCCGATGTCAAAATTTTGGACTGTAATATAATAATATAAAAAATTCCAATCATTATCAACTTGCCATCTTTCTCTATGAGATAAACAATAAATATTATTATAAAGTTTTTTAGTTGAATTGTCTCTTATTTTGTTTTTTAACATTTGAGTATTTTTTACGCCCCATAGAGGGAACTGACTGACTGACTGAAAAGCGGCTGTTCGGACTGACCCCTCAAAGGGTACGCATTCCAGTTTAGAAATGTCTGTATCGCAAAGGTTATCTATAGAATTTTGCACCGGCTGGGAAGTTTGTGAAGTTTGGGAATTCCCGAACTGAGCTGCCGGCCAGACCAAATTCATGAAATCATTACTGATAACATTTTTTATATCAGCATCAGCAGACTTTGAGGTATAATCTCTTGGATTCTGCTGACTAGACAGTCCTAAGGAACGAGTCCAGTCAAATGATAAAATGCCTTTTTTTATATTTTTTATGTCAGTTGCCATGACAATATCCTTTTGAAAAATATCTAGTTTAGCTTTGTTTTTTAATATAAAATTATCTTTAATTTTATTTTTTAATGAATTTGACCAATTTAATTCTTTTATATTTTGTTTGTACATGGAAATTTTATTAGTAAATAATGTTTCAATAGTCAGCGGACTGCCACTTAACATTTTACTGGAAGGTAGCTGGAAGTCTGTTAAATTTTTTATCTCTGTTTGTTTATACTTTTTGTTAAGGTAGTAAAAAAAGGAAATGAGTTTTTGATCTAGTGAGTTTAAATTTCCAATTAAATAAAAATTCATTAAAGAATTTTTAATTTTGTTAAATTTTTTTTTATTTAAAATAGCTTCTGACTGGGGCTTATAGTTAGCACTTGTCTTAAGAAACGAGTCCGACGAAACTTTAAAAGAAGCAGAGCGTAAACTCGTAGTCAGTACTCCCTTTAAGGGTTGACCTTTTTGAGGCTGACTACCAGTCACAAAATTAATAGATCTTAACCAAAAAGAATATTTGAAGCTTTTATTTTTTAAAAATAATTTTAAAAAGATTAAAGTTAAATTTTTAATAATAATCTTAAAAAGTCGCTTTGGAAAGACATTTGGTAAATACTTATTTTTAAACTGCTGACTAAAAACTATATCTAAAAAAAAATTTGAAATTAAAAAATTTGAAATTGAAATAGGAAAATTTGATAATGTATATAGCTCTATAGTATTTGTGTTAAATAGCATTTTTTCTTTTAATGAGAAAAATAATTCTTTTTTAGACTCTTCCGAAAAACTATTACTATAAATATTGTCAACAACTTTTGGTTCCGATTTTGGTTGACTGCCAGTCCAGTCGGAACCCTTAATTGATATGTTGGGCGTCGAAATAGAGGTATTTAAAATATTGTAAACATTATTTTTTATTTTTTTAACTACATTTTTAAAATTTATAGAGAAATTATCTTCTTTGGGGCTGACTGACTGATAGTCCAGTTCAATTTTATGCCCATCATATATCCCAATCGACTTATTGTTTATATTTGGACAGCCCTCCGCTGGTTGACGCGCTCTCCAGTCGCTACGCTTTTCAGTCGGATTTCTACGGTTAAATTTTTGATTATATTTAGTAGAATCGATTTTGTTTATAATTTTATTAGATCGGTTTAATGCTTTTTTATAAGCTTTTTGGTATAATTTTTCCCAAGTTAAATTTATTAAATTATTATATATTGATTTTTGAGAAAAAATATTTAAATTTAATAAGATATATGACGAAATAGAAATTTTTTTAAAAATTTGTTTTACAGGAAATCTATTAAAGCTTGTATCATTTAATTTTATATTATAACCAACTCGACTATCCGGGCTGTCAGTTAGCGACTGGTGTATGTCCGTCTGATAGTCATTTTTAATGTTGGTTAAGTTAAACGAAGATAAACTATTTATTTTTTTTAATCTTTTTTCTTTGGCTTTAATAATTAAAAAACTTAAATATTTTAAATTTTTTAAATCAACCCCTTGAGAATATTTTTTTAAATATTTATTAAATTGAACTTTTGAAAATATATTAGACGACAGCCAGCCAGCTGGTTTTTTTTCTTTATGCAGCTGAGAGTCAAATTCGTTATTATGGCCCTCATTAAATTTCATTTGCATTAAAGGATTTAAAAAAATTTGTCGAAAGCCTTCCAAACTAATTTTTGTTTTTGTTTGTTGAAACTCATTTTCAATGTACCCACTGGCTGGGTGTTCAAATTTATTATTTTTCTTGACAACTGACTGAAAAGCGGATGTCCCTTGCGTTCCTTTCCCAGCGGAAGTCTGTGATGTTTGAAAGCCGTGTTCTGGAAAGGCACGCGGGGGAACTGGACTACCAGCGAGCCCTAATTGTTTCCAAAATTCATATTTTTTTAGTTTTAAGTTTTCACGTTTTTCAATTTTTTTTATAGTATATAACGTATATCCCAATTTAGCTAATTTTATGTTTGTTTTATCTTTAATATATGAGGGTACTGATTGACTGGGTTGTCCCAGGCACGCAGTCGAATCTAATACATTAGGTACTATTTTGTTACTAATCAATCCATAAGTACTCAAATTTTTTTGCAGCTGCTTTTTATATAAAGCAATAGAATCTTTATTTATTTTGGGGCTGCCTGATTGCCAGCCCGGTTCGGTACTGCGACTGCCAGTCCAGTTGGATAAATTTTTTTGTTCTTTAGAAGAAGAACCCTCAATACGTCTCTGTAAATTAATTTTTTGTTTAAGTTTTTTCCAAGAAGAAACAATATCTGAAGATTTAGCTGAAGTTATAGCACCTTTTAAACCATTTTCTAAAGTTAACGTTTCTGAACAATAAGCAATATATTCTAAATGACGTTTTTTCATATCTAATAAAATGGACAAATAACTAGGATTCCCTTTTAAATACCAAACGTGAGTTACAGGAGAAATTAAATTAACATAACCTAATTGATATCTTCGCATTACTGACCATGTATATTCAACTTCACAAATATTACAAAAACTTTTAGTTTTAGTTTCAGCTGAACTGCCAGTCAGTCCACCTAAAATTGATTTGTTTAAATTAATTGACTGACTAGCAGTCCAGTTTGGGGCTTCTCCGGTTTCTCCAATAGCTGGAGGCTGGTAGTCAACAGCATCTGAGTTATTTAATAATGATTTAGTTTCTCCTCCCTTTAAGGGACTACCTGTGAGGGGAAAATTACTAAGAGGTTGGGGAATAGCCAAACGTTGTTTTAAATCTTTTAATTTGTCTTCTTTTTTAAACTTAAATGGCTTACCACAAGCGCATTCAAAATCTTTTAAAGGTCCAAAAATACGTTCACAAAATAAACCACCTTTTTGGGGTTTAAAAGTTTTATGATGAAGAGTATTAGCATTCATTACCTCACCTAAAATTTTACCATTTGGTAAAGTTTTTTCAGCCCATTGTTTTATACGTTCGGGGGATGCTAAACCTATTGTAATTAGTTTAACTTCTGATAGTTTTGAATAAGATGTATAAAATTTTTTTTTTACTTCTACCTTTTTAGTATCCTTTTTTTCGTTATCAATTTTACTTATCATAATTTAATGTTTTATAATTAATGCTTATGTACTGTTCTATTGTAAGCTATAAATAATTTTTTTAGTCACTAATTTTTGACGCATTCTAAAAGCTCTGACTACTTGTATTTAAATGCACGTATTTAGAGCTTTTAGACTGAGTCCTTTTTATAGGAACCAAAAAAAAACTATAATAAATCATATAATATTTTATATATCCTTAAAGAACTTAATTTTAGTTATTATATAAAATAACTACTTTCTTATTTTTTTAATCTTATAGTTTTTTATATCAACTGATCCAACTATTCAGGGTCACTGTTCACATAAAAAACTGGATTACAGTGAAATTGATTACACTTCAGCTATAAACTGAAATCAAATGAAAAAAAAAATTGTTAAAATCATCCGCTTATAATAAAGTTTTGTTAAAACTATTACAATTATTTAAACTTTTAGTATTTAATACTAAGTTAGTATTTATATTATAATAAATATATATAAATTTTTAATAAATTTTTTAGTATAGTTTTTTCTATTAATTAATATAAGTTAATAGTACTTCAAAGGTAAATGAAATTTGCAAAAGACTGTTCTGACAACCAATGTTGCTTTTACAGTCGCTTGTTTTTATTAAGCTTAAAAAACAGGCAAAATATTTAAATAATGTGGCTGACTGCGAATATTGAAACAGGTCCCTAAAAGGGAAAGGGTCGGTAGCACCTCAAAGGGAGAAACTTTATGACGTTCCTTTTGCCAGGACTGACTGGAAAGGCACGCAGTCAGTCCAGAAAGTTTTTTAAAATTCTCCTGTTCTTATTTATTTTGCCCTTAAACCCAATACATTTACTAACAAATTTTAAAGCCATGTCTTACTTTTTTAATCGTATTAACAGCACCCCTTTAAAAGGTGATACTCCTTCTAGCCCCCTAAAAAAAAAATTAATTAGCATAAGCAACGTTACTGAAATTATTAATGTTCCGCATGTTCCTCTCCTCAGCTTAAAAAAAAAAACAGTAGGTTATTCAAATTATATATTGGCTGGACTGGACTGCGCTGGTCGAAAAAAGAACAGAACAGCCGGGCGGCTGCCTTATTCCTTTCCAGCCGACGCTTTTCAGTCAGTCAATTCCGATAAAAAAAAAATACCAATAATTTTGGCGTGGACACGTTGTGAACCGGGCTGGCAGTCAGTCAGCCCCTATGATAGACCCTTAAGTAATGGTTTAACTGACTGCCAGTCCAAAAATAATAAAATCATTAATCTTGTTAATTTTAGGCTTAAAAATCGTTTAAATGTTAGATCTGATTTAAATTTAAACAAAATACGAAAAATCAAAAATAATCAGTTTAAAAACATTTTCTTATATTTTTTTAAAGAAATATTTTATATGGACTGTCTTGCAGCCACTGCATACTCTAATAATTCTTATTTAATTTTTTTTAAAAGCGGATGTCCAGCATGCAGGACATGTTGCGCGCTTTTTGCAAAAAACTCTAAAAATTTTTCTGTATCTAATAATGGATTGTTATTACTTTTAGAAAATAATAAACGAGAATCTATGCTTATAAAACTAAGTAAATACTATAACAAAAAAATAAAAAAAACCTTATTTAATAATATTTTGGAAAATCAAATAAATATAAAAAATTTAATTAATAATTATAAAAATTTGTTTAATATATTTTATTCATATTTTTCGCGCTTCACTGATAGTCGCTTTCCAAACGTTCGACTGAATTGCCGCCCCAAAATTTCCGATTATTACACTTATCAGAAATTTTGTAAAAAGTCATGCACAAACTCGATAAATTTTTTAAATTTAGTTTTTATTTTTTTATTAAAACAAATAGATGTTAATAAAATCAATAAATTATCACTGGGATTGGAGCTGGACTACGCTTGTCGGACAGTCGATTTTCAGTCAGACAAAAATTTGGTAACTACCAATCAACCCAATCAACCCAATCAACCCAATCAACCCAATCAACCCAATCAACCCAATCAACCCAATCAACCCAATCAACCCAATCAACCCAATCAACCCAATCAACCCGGACTGCTAGTTCAGTCCAAAGAAAAACTTATTATTTTCCCCTATAAAGCTTTTTTTGCAACTGGAAAGGCACGCAGTCAGCTGCATCCCAAATTTATTACAAGACCTTGGAATGTATTGAAAATTAGTCCCTTAGATCTAACAGCATATAATATTAAAAGACTTTTGAAATATTATATCAATGATATCGCTTATTTAATTTTTTTGAAACTTTTAAAACGTATATTATTGTCGGAAAATTTTTCTTTTTTAATTTATTTAAAGACTAGCTGGCTGTCAATCAAAAATTTAATAAAAAAAAGTGCAAATCAAACATCAACAATACTATTAGTTTTTATTAATTTATATTATAGGTTTTTAAGATTTTTATCTTTTTATTATTTTAATATAATTCTTCAATGCTCAAATTATAATCTAAAGGGACCTTTAGACGGAAAATTTTTAAAACCAATATTTTATAAAAAAAATATTGCTGGAACTGCATTGAAAATGAGTCATAATTTTTTTTTATTTGGACTCGTAGTCCCGGCCACAAATAGCTATTTAAATAATAATCAAATGATCAATCTCTATAAAAAAACTTCCAGCTATTACATTTTTCGGGTCAGCCAAAAAGGAACAGGACAGCCGACTGTCAGTCCGACTGCATTGAAAATGAGTAAGTTAGGTTTCCTGAAAACCCATAGTCTAAATGAGTATTTATCTAAAAAACTAATAAATTATTGGAACTGGATTGAAAATGAGTCAGCCCAATCTCTTTTGACTGCCAGTCAATATAGCCGCTTTTGCCAGTCGGTTATTCAATCTAGAGTTTTTAATTTTAATAAGTCGGAAAATTTGCTTAAAAAAATACTGTCATTTATTATAAAATTAAATGATAAAAATAAATTTGAAGAACAAACAAAAATTTTAAAATTTTATAATTCAAACATCTATTTAAAATTATCAATGAATCCGGTTAATAGCCATAAGTATAATTTTAAAGATAATAAAATTATATATTTCCCGATTCAAAAGAGCCAAATCAAACAACTATGGTTATTAAAAAAAAAAAAACATAATAATAGTTCGTTATTTTGGTTATTCAAAAAATATTTTTTAAAAACTACTTTTAGAGAATTATTATTTAATAATGTCTCTTGTTTTCCCCAAAGGGGTCTTTTAGCTAGAAATATTAAAAAGTCTTTAATATTAAAAACACATAGATTTTTTTTTAAAAATCTATTAGTTACCGATAGACTGATAGTCCAGACACAAAACTATTTAATTAAACCATTTAATAATATCAAAATAACAGAATTAAAAAATCAAAACAGAGCATTAGTGGTTTTTATAAATAAAAAAAATGAATTAAATTGGAACTGTCAGTCAGTCACTCCATTTTTGTTCTTAAAAAAAACAAGCCAACTAACTATATTTTGTAATTATAAAAGAAAAAAAAAGTTTTTTAAGTGTCAGTCGAAAGAAAAACAATTATTGTTATATACATTTTCAACATATAACAATTAATTTAATTTTTAATATATATATAGATATCAATGATTAGAATTCAGAATACAGTATTATTTGTAAAGTTACATAATATAAAATTGACCTTATATGTATGATATTTATACATATAATAAATATATATACATATAATATATATGTATAATTTTTATACATACTGCAAAAAATAATATTAATTTTTTAATTAATAATTGTTTTTAATGATTGTTTTTATATCGGGATGACAGGATTCGAACCTGCGACCCTATGCTCCCAAAGCACATGCGCTACCAAACTGCGCTACATCCCGATTTATATTACTAAACTTTATATACTTTAGTATATAAAATATAACTATTTTAGCAAGAAAAAAACTTTTTAAAATAGTTATATTTTTTAGTGTACTAGGCCCAACCGGACTCGAACCGATGACCTATTGCTTGTAAGGCAATCACTCTACCGACTGAGTTATGGGCCTTTTAATTGTATATATATAATTATATATACAATTAAAAAAAAAAGCAATCTATTAAAAATTATTAAAAATAATAATTATTATTTTTAATAGTTTTTAATAGTTTTTATATTTTTATATTAAAACTTGCAAAAGAATTAAACAGACTGAATTATGCTCAAGACTGCCAGCGCCCCTCTCTTAAGAGGGGTTAAACACTCGGTCAACCGAAGATGTTTTTTCTCCGACTGACAATCGCTTCAGACTGAAAGCCGGCTGTCAGGGCTGTTCTTTCCTTTTCAGACGACGCTTATGTCGAAGCAAGTCCAATGCAGTCCGAAATAAATTATTGAAGAATATGTGTTACAACACCAGCACCAACCGTACGACCACCTTCACGAATAGCAAAACGTACACCTTTTTCAATAGCAATAGGGTTAATTAATTCAACAATCATACTGATACGATCACCAGGCATAGCCATTTTATTTGAATGTTCTTCTGCTACTGAAGAAGGATTACGCATTTGAAGATGTGAAAAACTTACAACTTTACCTGTAACATCTGTAGTTCTTACAAAAAATTGAGGGCTATATCCAGTTAAAAAAGCAGAATGACGGCCACCTTCTTCTTTTGTTAAAATATAAACTTGAGATTCAAATTTAGTATGAGGAGTTATAGTACCAGGTTTTGCTAAAACCATTCCACGTTCAATATCTTTTTTTAGAGCACCACGTAATAATACGCCAACGTTATCTCCTGCAAGAGTTTCGTCTAATGTTTTTTTAAACATTTCAAGACCAGTAACTACACTAGTTTTTGTATCTTTTAAACCAACAATTTCAACGTTTTCGCCTACTTTTAATGTTCCACGTTCTACTCGACCTGTTGCAACTGTACCACGACCTGTAATTGATAAAACATCTTCAACAGCAAGTAAGAATGGTTTGTCAGTTTCACGTTGAGGCGTAGGAATGTAACTATCTACTTTATCCATTAATTCATAAATTTTATCAACCCATTTATTTTCACCACGTTGAATTTTAGGGTTTTCAATTAAAGCTTCTAAAGCTAATAAAGCTGAACCTGGTACTACAGGAATTTCGTCACCAGGAAATTCATATTTATCAAGAGTTTCACGTACTTCTAGTTCAACTAATTCTAAAAGTTCTTTGTCATCAACTTGATCTTCTTTATTTAAGAAAACAACTACGTTAGGAACACCAACTTGTTTAGCTAAAAGAATATGTTCTTTAGTTTGAGGCATAGGCCCATCAGCACCTGATACAACTAAAATAGCACCGTCCATTTGAGCAGCACCTGTAATCATATTTTTAACATAATCGGCGTGGCCTGGACAATCAACGTGAGCATAGTGACGATTTTCAGTTTCATATTCAACGTGAGCAGTATTAATAGTAATGCCTCGTGCTTTTTCTTCTGGTGAAGAATCAATTTCATCATATTTTTTTCCTTGAGCACCACCGCGTGCTGCTAGAGTCATTGTAATAGCAGCAGTTAATGTTGTTTTACCGTGGTCAACATGACCAATAGTTCCAATATTTACGTGAGGTTTTTTACGTTCAAATTTTGCGCGTCCCATAAAAATTTCAATATAATTGTTATTTTTCCTATTTATTTAAGGCCCCCCTCAAAGGAGAGAAAATTTTTTTAAAATGTATATATTTTTGAGAAAAAAATAATTAATTATTAAGTTTTTCACTAAAATATTTTTACATTTTTATATAAGTCATAATATGACTAAAGTATTACTTTTTATAAAAAGTATACTTAAAATTTTAAAATTTTTTAAAAAATAAAAAAAAATTATTTTTAAATTATTTATATATAAACCTATTTTTCGGGTATTGTATAAAATTCAATTGAATTTTATTCTTTATAAAGTTTACTAATACACTTTTATTGAATAATAACTTTGTATTTATCTTAGATGAATATAAATTTCATCTAAGATAAAATTATAATTTTTAATACCCCCAGGGGAATTCGAATCCCCGTTTCCTCCGTGAAAGGGAGATGTCCTAGGCCTCTAGACGATGGGGGCTAAACTTTTGTTGAAGAAAAAAATAATTATTTTTAAACTATCTAAGCACTTAAAAATAGTTTTAAAAAGGCGAACGACGGGGTTTGAACCCGCGAATGGAGGAGTCACAATCCTCTGCCTTGCCACTTGGCTACGCCCGCCATTAAAATTATTATGAATTTATAAAAATATTATATCAAAAATATAATAAAAATACTAGTTAAAAAAATTAAGACTTATTAAATATAAGTCTAATATATTTAATAAGTCTTAATTTTTTAATTTTAATTAATTTACACATTTTTTTAAAAAACAAAATATAAGAAGGAAACAGTTATAATTTAACTAATTAACTCCTTCAACTGAGTGTTTTAGCAGCTGGAATGCCATCAGCGGATGTTCCGACTAGACTGAAAAGCGTAGCTACTGTCAGTACTGACAGTACTGACAGTACTGACAGTCGCCGCTTTTCAGTCAGTTGTTGGGGATACATATTGAGTATGTTATCTCCAAACTTATTAATCTAGTGGACGCATTGAAAGTACTGGTTCGTCAACACGGTCAATACCTTTTTCAAAACCAGCAGCGGCTGCACGAGCACGACCCGCATGCCATAAATGACCAATAAAGAAGAAGAAACCTAATACGAAATGAGAACAAGCTAACCATGAACGAGGAGAAACAAAGTTTACCGCGTTAATTTCAGTTGCTACACCACCTACTGAGTTTAAAGATCCTAAAGGAGCATGAGTCATATATTCAGCAGCACGACGTTCTTGCCATGGTTGAATATCATTTTTTAATTTATTTAAATCTAAACCATTAGGACCACGAAGTGGTTCAACCCATGGAGCACGTAAATCCCAAAAACGCATTGTTTCACCACCGAAAATAATTTCACCAGTAGGAGAACGCATTAAATATTTACCAAGACCTGTTGGACCTTGAGCTGAAGCAACGTTAGCACCTAAACGTTGGTCACGAACTAAGAATGTAAATGCTTGAGATTGAGAAGCTTCAGGCAATTTGTTATTAGAAAAGAAAATTTTACAAACTAAACTGTTTAATTGACTTCTGTTCTTCCGACTGACACCGGAAGGGACATGCGATAGGCCGGTTTGCTTTTCAGTCAATATTCGTCTAAAAATTTACTTTTCCGATTAGAGCTCTTTATCTCTAATTTTCCCTAGATTTCTCTAGGGTTCAGACTATGTCATCAACTCTTATATAAAATACGTAAGAGTTGCTGGGCGCTCGTGGAGAAATTATTGGTAGATTTTCCTCATTCTCTAGTCGTTGAACCTTCGTGTATACCCCCTTATTTTAAGGTAAGGGTATCATTTTACACGCTTGGCTGCAAGTTGGCATAGGTTTTTTTTATAGATTCTTTTTTATTTTGGCTTCTATTTAATTATAAGAAATCTGGCTAGGCCCTAATTTTAAATTAGTTTTATAACGTTTTAGAAAATTTTTAGGCTTTTATTGGCCTTTTTAGGTCTTTTTAGGCCTTTCTATGCCTTTCTAGGCCTTTCTATGCCTTTTTGGTCCAATTTCGCCGAATTTATTATTAAAAGAAGCCAACCTTTTGTCTAAATATAAGTATTAAAACCCTTAGCGTTCTTGTCAATTCACCCAGTGTAATTTAGTCTTCACAGACTAAAAGGGCACTAATTTACCCGTTGGACCATAAAATTCACTTGGGTAAGCAGTATTGTTAAACCATGACATACAACAAGCTGTAAAGCCCATTAAAGAAATTGCAGCTAAACTGTAAGATAAGTATGCTTCACCTGACCAAACAAATGCACGACGAGCCCAAGGCCATGGAGTTGTATAAATGTGCCAAATACCACCAAAAAGACATAATGAACCAATCCAAATATGTCCACCAATAATATCTTCTAAATTGTCAACACTAACAATCCAACCGTCACCACCAAATGGAGATCTTAATAAGTAACCAAAAATAGTACCAAAATTAGTAGTTGGATTAGAAATAATTCTTACGTCACCCAATTATGTTCGAACAAGTCGTTAATTTGCCCCGGGTTTTAATCTAAAAAATAGAATGCATTCTATTTTTTATACAACACCTGCTTTACATCACTGTAAAGATCAGACTATATCTTGACCCTTTGAATTATTTTGGGACGGCGGATGCCTGTTCCTTTTTCATCGCCTATAAATAAATCAGGTAGGGTCACTGCCGTTTCGAAGCCACTTGGCCTCTACTCCCATAAAGGGATAGTCGTTAGATCCCACTCAAAATTTAGCTCTTTCTTAATTCAAGCTTTTAGGCTTTTTATCCCAGAAAAAACCAGCCCCCCCGACTTGGGGAAAAATCCTTTTGTTTCCTTATTTGAAAAAATATAAGTTTATTAAAAAAGCCCTTTAGCTTAGCGTAATTTAGCCCAATTTAGCTCGATTTAACTCGATGTAACTTGATTTAAATCGATTTAAATCGATTTAACTCCTTTTTTGGCCTTTTTTGCGCTTTTTTGCGCTTTTTTGCGCTTTTTTGCGCTTTTTCGCCCTTTTTTGACCTTTTTTGATTAAATTTTATATTAGTCGAAAACTGAATTTTATTGCATACATGCATGCATATGCATAATATGTTTGGTTAATTTTTTTTTATTTGCTCCCCAATGCACTACTTTTAACATGTTTTGTCAATTCTTTTTTTTGGGTCTTTGTAATTCCAGCTAAGATCGTTAACATCTTTTAGTCTTCTCATAGCTTCGAAGCGATCTTTTGCTTCACCAGCACTAACTGCACTAACAATGGACGGATACTCCTTTCCATTTGCAATTATAGCTGAATAACCATGTGGAATTTTTTCAATAGTAAGGTAACCAGGAAAGTTGTTATGTAACTTAACACGTATTTTATTTTCACCTTCACCAGTCAAACGACTAGCTTCGGATATACTTTCATAACGGGTGCCTTTAATATCACAAACAACTCTGTAGTTAACACCTTTTTTTAGGTTTGTGTTATCAATATTTGGATAATTATTGTAAACTTCTTCCTGGCTGGAAAGGAATAAGGCAGCCGCCCCGCAAGAACAGATAAGCTCGTTTTCTTTTTTTAAACGTGCTTCATGAGTCTCCCACTCTGGACCAATACAAATAACATTAGCCTCAAATTGTCTTGAACCATATAAATTCCAATCTTTTTGGAGTTCGGCACAATCAGATACACCTGTCGTTAAATTTCGTGTATGTTTAGCCAAACGGTCTATGACGTTATTGGATTCTCTAATGTAACGTTTACCATTTGCTTAACAGCGAATTTGATAAAGTCCAGGACCAAAAGCATTAAATAGATTGTAAGAATTTGAAGAATTGACCAAAGTGTTAAAATTAGTATCTTCATTACCAGTGTCGGTAATTGAAGCATTTGTGCAAAGGACTACTAAAAGTTTGAATTTGAGTCGAGAAGATTTGTAAAAATTTTGAGCGTTGATACGGGATTGTCTTAACTTTTTTCAGAACCATAAGTTAAGGGTTTCCCCGTTTAAGCAGTTTTTATAATATCCAGCTTTCACTGGAAGGTGGCAGTTAGAGTTTTTACCACCGGGAGCCCAAGTATCATAAACGCCACCAAAATACATAGCTTTTAATACTAATAACCAAGCACCACAACCTAACATAATTAAGTGGTAACCTAAAATAGATGTCATTTTGTTTTTGTCTTTCCAAACATAGCCAAAGAATGGGTATGATTCTTCTAATGTTTCAGGACCAATTAATGAGTGATAAACACCACCAAAACCTAAAACAGCAGATGAAATTAAATGTAAAACACCAGAAACAAAGTATGGAAAAGTATCAATAACTTCACCACCTGGGCCCACACCATAACCTAAAGCAGCAATGTGAGGAAGTAGAATTAAACCTTGTTCATACATTGGTTTTTCAGGTACGAAGTGAGATACTTCAAATAAATTCATAGCACCAGCCCAGAAAACGATTAAACCAGCATGAGCTACGTGAGCCCCTAAAAGTTTTCCTGAAAGGTTAATTAATCTAGCGTTACCAGCCCACCAAGCGAACCCAGTAGTTTCTTGGTCACGACCACCTACAGTTAGTGTTCCGTTAAAAAGTGTTTCCACTTTGTAATACCTCCTAATTCGGCGCAGCATTGCTGAACAGCCTCATTTATTTTTCTAATAATTAATTAAAATTAATTATTTATTTTTCAGCAGATCCGACATAGCATCTGTCTATCCCTTTGGTAGACATCTGCACCTACAGTTGCATACTAATGTTTTAGAGAACCTCCCCCTTGCAGTACCCCCAAGCGGACTGGCAATCGCTTTACTTTTATTCGTAATGTCGGACGGATCATCGCCTGAATGTCGGGAAGTCAATTGGTAGGCGGAACATTAGTAGAAATTCTGGAAGTCAGAAGATGAAAAAAAAATTATTACAACAACACTTATGTTCTTTTAAGTATAATTCAGAGTTAACTTATTTTCAATGCAGTTCCTTAAGACAAATCAATGACTTGAAACTGAAAAGCGGCAGTCTTAGCGGCGGATCATCGCCTGACGGATCATCGCCTGAAAAGGCATGCGACTGCCAACATCTGAAGCAAAGCAGACCTCTTTATTTCAACAGAAATTTTAGGAGTCAGTTGCAACAAATGTAAGACAGTATCTTCAGGATTATCTTTATATTTAATTACTTTATATTTAATTACTTTTAATTAATGTAATTATATATTAGAACTTATATTCACCAGCTACTGTTTTCATAAAACTGTAACAAGGAAATAGTAACAGACACACTGTTTAAAGAAATAAAAAAAGCGCTAAAATATTTTTGTTTATTTATAATATATACTATTATTATAGCATATATTATAAATAAACAAAAATATTTTTGTTTTAATCTCCATAGGAGCTCTTTCGATAAACAATAAATATAATTAAATCAGGACTCTTGATGAATATCCTAGCGGCTGTCTGAAGCGTCCAGACATAGCCTGAAAAATGTCTGCCTGGCTGTACCCGCGTGAAAAGGAATGCTTTTGCAGCCTAAGGGACTGACAGTCCCAGCGGATGCCGGATGCCGGATGCCGGATGCCGGATGCCGGATGCCGGATGCCGGATGCCGGATGCCGGATGCCGGATGCCGGATGCCGGATGCCTGACGGATCATCGCCTTAAAAAGTAAGGATATTGACTGACAGTTAAAACACTCAGTCAGCTAGGCGGCAGGCGACTATCCCGGCTGAAAAGCAGCTGGAATGCCATCAGCGCCTGTTCCTTTTTCAGCCGCCGATGCAAACCCTTAAAAGGGGTCGCCGACTGACAGTCCCAGTCTTATGAAGGGTCTGCTACGACAGGCCCCTTAGAAAAAATATCCATAGTAAAAAAACGTTTATAAAGATTTAAAAGTTCTCTCTCATTTAAACCTGTTGAACTAGCATATGCACTTGATGAATCTAATTCTAATGGTACTTGATGAATTATTTCAGCGTAAAAATCAATTATTTCACGATTTTTATTTAAATATTTATAAGCTTTAGTAAAACAATCATATATATAATGATTATATATATCTTTTAGTTCAGATTGAATATCAAACCAATAATTCCAATCACCACTTGTTAAAAACCAACGTCGATTTCTTGGATTATAGAATTGTTCAGCATCGGGAAAATCTATATTTATATCGCCTATAGATTGGACAAATGTATATCGCCAATCAATATCGCTTAAAAAGGTTGTTTCAGCATTATGTTCTCCCTGTTGACCATTCCACCATTGATTCGTTAAATACGTTCGATGACGATTATATAAAATATTTTTGTAACACCAATTTATACTACTAAGTTTAGTTAGTTTTGTTAAATTAGTTTTTTCTAATGGGGCTAAAGTTAAATATGAATTATTAAAATTAGACTGTAATCTTGAAGAATTCGTTGATGTTTTTGTTATAGATTCTTTAGAGTACTCTACTGATGCTGACGATGTACCTAATAACTCTTTTGGCTGACCCCCGAGATAGCCAGAAGCACTTAAAATTTCAGATTTAAAAAATTCTTTGATAGGGTATTTATATAAACGTCTTAATAAGCGTTGTTGTTGATGTAATTGAAGTTTATCAAATATTGAACCATTAAAAAAATTTTGATTATTAAGCATTTCATATTGATTATTAAATGTTTTTTTATAATTTTCATAACGTTTTGATGGTAATAAAATATTACTTATTGGTGGACTTGGTGGTTCCATAAGAGAAGATTTATTATTAAAACTTAACAATTGATTGACACCTTTAGAGTAACCACATAGAGTCACATTTTTATTAAGAATTGAAGATTGACGTTTTTGTAAGTAACTAAATAATAATGAAGAAGCATGTTTCCATGTATTGTCAAAACTAAATAAAAAAGAATTTGGGGCTGCTCCGGCTGTAAAAGGAACGCCAACCGCAAAATCCGAGCTCAATCCTAAATGTGCTGGCTGTAATGTTAGTTCCTTAGGGGTAGAACTATTTCTTTTAAAAGAATTAAGAACAAAACTTTCTCCAATTTTTCCTCCAATTAAACTTATTAATATAATTTTTAACATTAATGGATAACCAAATAATGTTAAATAAACAGAATAATCGCCTAAAAAAATGTTCGAATCTTTTAGCATACTAATCCATTTTAAAGAAGAAGTTGGCTGTTTCCCAAAAGGAATAGGACAGCCGCCTCCTTCGAGATTTCCGGCGGATTGACTATCCCTTAAGCTTTCACTACTTGTAAATAGTAATAACGAAATTAAAGATTTACAAGCAAAAGAATAATTTTTACATTTTAATTTTAGTAATTGTTTATTAGATATTCGTTTAAGAGAGGCAGTCGCTGCTGAGTGAAAAGGAATAGGGACTGGCTTCCATCCAGGACATCCGCCTAGCGACTGACTAGACTGCCAGTTGCTTACTCTGTCAACCTCTCCTAAGTTGGGAGATAAAGCAAGTTTTTTATTTTTTTTACCTTTTGAAAAAGTGGACTGGTCTGAAAAACCAAAGCGGCTGGAAAGGAACGCCTGGCTGGTAGTCAGCCAATCGACCTTGCTGGTAACCCTATTGAGAGAATGATCAAAAACCATTGTAGAAGAATTAAGAGAAAGAACTTTATTTGTTAATTTTTTATTAGAAATTGAATTTTTTCTATTAAGATAATTAATTAATTCATTAGAATTTTGGCTACGCATATTTTGTTGATTATTTATTAAATTATATTTAAATAAATCTAAAGTTATTCCTTTATTGAATGTTGAATTCAATGGAATACAATATTTTGTAAATAAAGAGGTTGATAAGTATTTAATATTATAACGATAATTTGACCAACGAGTAAATAATGTTGAAATTAAAGGCAAATTGATAGTTTCATCAAATCTTCCCGGTCTTCTTAAAGCTGGATCTAAAATATAAGGTACATGAGTTGTAGCAAAAACAACAAAACCTCTATTGCCTTTAACACTATCAATAATTACCAATAAATCAGTGATCATATCTAATTTAACAGATAAATTAGATAAAACTAAATCAGCTAATAAAGCAACTTTTACACGAATAGAATAATTATGTTTAGAGATTAAAGAATATTGCTCTCCAGGTAAACCAAACCAAGGCGTTTCTTTAATTAATTTTTTATGTTTTAATTTTTTTTCTTCTTTTAAAACTAAAACACTAAAAGGTGAAGAAGCTGGAGGTGCTAAAAATTGGGATTTATTTGACTGACGATTTATTTCTAAAGCAGAAGAATAAATTTTATTTTTTTGAACTGTTTGTCCCCCACCAGAACCTAAGCCGCCTCCTGAATTTAAAGCATCAGAAAAAATTTCAAATGGATCAATTGATTGCATATAATTTTTAGTTGAGATATTACCGGCTGACTGGCTATCCAATCCAGAACCAGTAGTGTTACCACTATTTTTGTACTTAAATTCATTTTCTTTTTTAATAACTTGAACTGGTAATGCCGCACCACCTGGTTTAAAATCATTATTTCGTATTTTAGTTCCTCCAAGATTCATTTGAGTTGAAAAAAGAAAAGTAAAAGAAAAATGATTAGTTGCTAAACTTTTAGGTTCTTTATAAGGTTTTTTATAATGACTTAATAAATGTTTACTACTTCTATAAAGTACCTCACGTGCACCTTCTGATCCACTACTTTTTTCTTTTAATAAAAGTCCTTGCATAGATTGGTTTTTATTATATGAAGCATCATCATTTGCTGATGTTTCATCAATTAAAAAAGGTCTTCTTTCTCCTATAGCATGAATATCTTCCATTAAAAAAATACAAGGTGTATGTACAGATAGAGCTTCAAAAACATCTCTTAATAATTTAATACCAACAGCTACACCGCGATAAACCATTGCATAACGATTAGCATTATCTGTTATTATTTTAAGTTCAGTTTCGCCAGCCATTGCTTGAATTAATAAACTTTTTTCTAAACCTGATGCTCCTACAACTAAAATATTTTTGCTAATTTGTTTATAAAAAATGCCTGAGAAAATTTGACAAACAATTGAACCAATAGGTTGATGTACAGAATATGAATATTTAAGAGAAGGTATTGACCAAAAACTTTTAGGCGGGTGTAAGTCAATAAATAAATCAGTATCTTTTCCTTGATAACTTAAAAATTGACTAACAGACCAACCAAAACTATTATTTTTATAGTTTTTAGGTAGTCCGAAGCGTGTATAAATGTTTTGTTCTTTCTCTAATGTTTTAGCGTTAGAATTTGGTGCATATGAAATATCAAAAGCACTTACCAGTCTAGCAGGGCTAATCATTTCTTTAAAATTCTTCCCGTGTGCCTTTCCAGTCCCGCGTGCCTTTCCAGTCCCTAAGGGGGGACTGGTAGATCTATCAGTCCCAGGGAGCCAGTCACTTGTTTGATTTATTAAATTATCCCATAAAATTTTGAAAGATTTTGGCTGTTTTACTAAGTTTTCAGAAACTGTTTTATGTCCCATAAAAAAAGGAAGGGACTGTCCTGACACGCCGCTTGGGGACAATTCTCTAAAAGAGGATTTACTCAATTTCAATTCAGTTCTGTGTGATAAAATTTCTTCATATTTAGATAATAATTTTATCTGTTCCTCTTTATCTGTTGTTAATTCATAAATATTTATTGAGTTTTCTTCAGCAACTTGCTTTAAATAATCCCCCCAAATATCCCAAAAAATAATTCCTTTTTTTTGTCTATTTATATAATCTAAATCTGGCTCACATAATTGTTGAACAAAGATTAATAAACTAGAATTTAATAAACGTTTTAAAATACTATTACTGATTGAAAGTAAAAAAGGAGTAAAATATATATTTTTTTCAAAAAAATAAGTAAGAAAATTTTTATTTAATAATGAAGGAAATGTAAAGGCAAAACTAGAGTTTAATATAATAAGAGGCGAAATATTTCTATTTATTTTTGAAAAATATGAAAAAGTACTAACATCTACTGTGTCTGGTATTGTAGTAATTAAATCAGCAGACCATTCGACTAAAAAATTGTAAGCTATATTTTCAACAACGTATTCTCCTGGTTTTTCAAAAAATTTATAAATAAAAGAAATAGGTACAGAAAAAAGATCAACACTTTTTAATAATAGTAAATAAATATAAAATGAAATTTTATGAGAAACATAAAAAATATTAGACAATTTTAGAAGAGAATAATAGATTAGACGCATTTTATATTTATTAAAATTATTATAAAGAACTGGGCTGACTGCCAGTTGCTGGGGAAGGAACGCGGCCAGCTTTTCAGTAGCAGCCAAGTGGTTTTGCATGAACTGAGCTGACTGATTGAAAAGCGGTTGTGCAATCCAGTCTCCTCCCTTTAAGGGGAAGTCTCTCAATATATTATTTATAAAATATGAGCTAAAATATGACGTTCTGATATCAAATTCTCTAAAATCTTTTAAAATAGAAATATGAGCATTTGCAATGTTTGACTTCATCTCTAACAATTTATTATTTTTGGTTTTTGAAGTAGTCCAACCTTTATTTAATTTTAGACTGGCTGACTGCCAGTCACTGGGAAAGGAAGGGACTGACAGTCGACTGTCCTGTTCCTTTTCACGCGGATGTCCTGGCATGCTTTTCTGGAAGCCAGTCCCTGGTGCCAGGTTATTTTCTGTTTTAACGTTATTTGTTAAATTGCCTAATGTACTTTTAGCTCTCCATAGGTTTGTAGAATTAATGTTTCGTGCCTGATCAAAAACAATAGACCTGTTTTTGGGTTCTCCATTACGTGAAATAATACACTTTAAAAAAAATAACTTAGCCTCGAGATTACCGCGTGGGCTGATATTTTTTTTAATATTATTAGAAACAGGTTTTCCACTTGAATGTTTTGTATCTTTATAATTTAAATCCGTTGGAAACTGGTTCCCTGCCAGGCTAAAAGGAACGCCGCCTGTCAGGTCTGTTCCTTTAGTGGATGACTGAAAAGTCAGTTCGGGACTTACAGGCAGTCCTTTTTCCTTAATTAAAGGACTGGCCGAAACCTCTTGAGAAGCTGCATGAATTTTAAAAGTATCTCCTGAATGTTGGCGTGCCTTTCTGCCAGCAGTCGAAGCGAATCCTTGATAATTATTAAACAATATTGATGGTCTAAATAAATCAATGAAACTAAGCTGACTAATTAATTTTGAAGTTTTTGAAATCAAAATATAATAAAATTTTATTAAAGTTTTAATACCACCCAAAGAAATAAAAGAAACTAATGTGCAAAAATGAAATAAAAGAGAAAACATTGGTTTGTAATTATTTAAATCAACTAAAGAAAATTTTGACTGACTGATTGATGATATAGGTACTAAATTTTTATTAAGCTCTTGTACAAAAGGGCTAAATGCATAATCACTTTGGTGTGCCTGTCTTTTTATACTGCTGACTATCTGTCCAGTCAGAAGATTTTTGTGATTTGCTTCTCCAAAAGTCAGTACATTGGGAGCGACTGGAAGTCCAAAAACTGGATTTGTTTTAAAAAACGACCACCAATACGAATAGTTATTTGAAATTTTATTAAAATTATTAAAATTTGAAAAAGGTGTATTTATTTGACTATTAATTTTTAAATTTTTAAGTGGCTGGGCTGAAAAGGCACGCAGGGAGTCAAATGTCAACTGTTGTTTTAAAGATCTAAAATAAGCATTTTTATATGTTTTTTCTATTTTTTTTGAATATAAGCCTAATAATTTTAGTTTATTTTCAATATTTATTAATTTTTGTTCACTTTTAACAGTATATGTTTTTAAAGAGATTGTTTTACTTTCTGTATCTCCCTCTATATCTATGGCGTCCTTTTTGGCTGGCTCCTTGATTAATATATTTTTAGAAGGCGAAAGGCCCGCTAAAACATCCGCATGTCTTTTCCATGAACGTGATAGTCTTCTAACAGCAGTAGCTTTAACAGTTGTTATATTTGAAATATTATCATTATAAGTTTTTTCTAAAATATGATTATAACCATCAAAAGATTTAGAAGAAGTTGTTAAAAAACCATATTTCATAAAAATATTAAAAATAATTTTTTTAGTTTTATTACTTTTACTAATCTCTCTTGTTTTATAAATCTCCCATAACTTTTTAGGATAACTATAAAGATTTTCATGAATAAATGATCCAGAAGGTGAAATATTTGTTTTATTTAATGCCCAAAATAGATTATTTCTAGATAAATTTAAAATAGTATTATTATGTGAAAGTTCATTGTAACCATAAGAAATATAAGTATTAACTTTTAAAATATTATTTTTCAGAGTTTTTGACCAAAAAGAGGAATTTTCATTAGATGCAGTAGGTTGATTTGGTAGACTACCATTTGATTTATAATCTCTTTTAATAAAAGCTCTAATATTTTTTGCTAATTTTTTACTTCTATTTTTTATTTCCCCACTTAAATTTAAATTTTCTTTTATAGATAAAATAATACGTTGAATACGTTGATATACTATTCTATTATACTCTACAAGATTTAGACGGTTTTGTACTAAAGGCACAGATTTTTCTAAGGTTTCTAAAGGGGAAGCTTGGAAAATCTGTAATACAGATCTACTTGAAGTTCTAGATTGAGAAGATGAAGTCACTAAATTATTTAAATTGTGGTTAAGTCTTTCATTCTTTATTTCATTGAAGTGACCTCTTAAAAAAATAAAATTTAAATTTTCTTTAGTCTGATATTCTACCCCAGAAAAAGAACCATATAAACTTAAAAGAAAATTTCTTATTTTTACATAAAACTCGAGTCTTTTTGATGAATTTTCCATTTCTTTATAAATATTTTTTACTTTATTAAAATATGGATTTAAATAACTGCGAAGCCAATTACTTTTCATTAAAATACGTTTTAAATCCCTAAAAACAGTACTAGAGGTTTTATAAAAATCTTTAGTATTAGTTAAAAGCGATTGTACTTGTGCTTGTTTAAACTCTTTTTTATTTTGGAAAGGCACGCGCATTTGTATATCTACAGGCTTAAAAGGAACGCCGGACTTCCCTGGAGAACATGCAGATTTCAGTACAATAGGTCTAAACCCATATCGATTATTTAAAAAATTTTTATACAAAGAGAATGTTATCCACATTGGACGTGGATAGAAAATTTTTCTTTTTTTACGTCGACGAGTTTCTTTTTTCATTTTTTTAAGTCGTCTTTTTACTTTTAAAGTCTGTTTTTTTGTTAAGATGTCTATAAATTTTTGACTGTCAGTTCCTTGAGATATTTCATTTTGACTAGTCATATCTTGTGGCACTGTAAAAGGAATGCTGGCTGTCGGTGCTGTCAGGGCTGTCGGTGCTGTCAGGGCTGTCCCTTTAGGGGATGCTTGTAATATCAGGCCTCTATGGAGGGCTTTTGAATCTCTTTGCTTATAAGAATCAACTTTTCTATTAAGATACTTTATTTCATTTGAAATAAATAGCTTTGTTTTTAAAAGTTGTGCGGTCGATGCCGAGCTTTTAAGCGTGGATACTTGATATCCACTTTTGCTTCTAGACTGATCATCATTCAATTTGCTCGCCAAACGGGCTGCATTTGATTGAATTTTTTCTTTTTTAAATTTTTTATTACTTAAAAACAAAGCGTCTGTCTTTTTTAAGTTAATTTTACTTTTTGATTTTAAATGTTCTAAACGAGACTGGCTGTCAACCCATAGCGAAGCTGTTAACGAATGTGTTTTTTTATTTTTAGTTCGAGGGGACATTGGTAAGCGTAAATTAGATGAAAATGGGGTTATTTTAGCAGAAAGATTTTCACTAGCTGGCTGTCTATTCATTTTTTTAGCTTTACTTAAATATGAAAGAAATATTTTTTCTGATAAAGCATGCGCTCTGTTAAGAGTTATGTTTGAAGAATAATTGTTATAAGGTGTACTCTGGCTGGAAAGGAATAAGGCATCCGCCCCTTTGATAAAATTAGGTTGAGTCTGTGAAGTCTGCAAAGTCTGTGAAACTACCGACTGCGTTCCTTTTCCAGCCGAATATTTATGATGTCTGATAGCCGAAGAGTTTATACTTATTTCAGGCAAATATATTAAACGAAGTTTATAAGGAACCTTTAGACATATTTTTTTAATATTAGTAGTTAAAAAATTAGTATACTTACTTAAAAATAAAAAAGAATTTTGTGGGCTAAAGTTTTTAACTGACTGAAAAGCGGCTGACTGAGCTGTTTGACCCCGGCATGCGCAGTCAGCCAGCCATTTACTGGATTTTATATTTTTAAGAAGACGTTGGCTATAAAAAGGAACGCCCGCTTCAATACTCATGTCTACCTTTTTATAATTTTGCTGGCTGTTAGTATCTTTTAAGTCCTTATATTGATAGCCAGTTAAAGTTTGATTTGTATTAATATTTAGAGTATTTTCTTGATTTATATATTTAAAGATTTGCTTATAATTATTAATATAAGATTGCTTGAATTGGGATGTCCCTTCGAGCTTTTCGGATTTTACCCAGCCAGCTAAATTGCCACCTCTAATTGGATAATTTAATTTTAAAATATTAAAATTTAAAAAATTATTTTGGATATTTTCCCAACAATTAAATTGGCAGCCAGCAGTACTTCCAGATTGATAGTCAGTACCATAGGAATTATCTTTAGAACTTTGACTAATTGGAAAGGCACGCAGTCCAGTTTGTTGAGAAAAATTTTCGCTGTAGGTACTCTTTTTAAAACCTATAGTTTCTAAACAAAATTTTTGGCGAAGTTTATATATATTAAATTTATGTGGGGCTGTTCCGGTTATTCCTAAAGGAGATACCTGTAATGTAATTTTGCCCTCTTTAGCAGGAGTAAAATGGTCCAATAATTCAGAGTCTATATCTTGAATATTATTGTTATTATTTATTAAAGTTTTATTATTTAAAATTTGATTTAAATTACTTTTTAAAGCTTCAAATATAGAATTATATAATAATTCTTTTTTAAATAAAATATTTTCAGTTTTTTTTATGGACTGATAGTTCAAGCCAGCTATTTTATTAGGATTCAGATAATTGTTATTTAATGCGTGAATCTCTGTCGGAGTCATAATATTATAATTTTTATTTTTTAAAATTAAATGAAGTGCCGTCTCTAAAGGTTCTGTCGATTTACGACTGCATTGATAATTAGTCCATAGAGGACTAACATTATCTCCACAAATTAAAGTGCTATCTGATAAGGGGCTTAACAAATGTTCATTAGATGTATTTTTTAATTGACTAGAAAAAATTCTTTCAATTTTAGATTTAGAGAATAAACCTAAAGTTTTTAAAGTAGTTAATTGTTCAAATACTTGCGAAGGGATACGAACCTTAGGATAGCTGGTTTTAAAAGCAGGAACAGACTGGTGGTCCCCCCCCCCCCCGAAAGTCTCTGAAGTCTCGAAGAGGGACTGTCTGCAAGAGGTACTGTCTGCCGAGGCATGATCCGTCGCTGCTGATTTATCAAATAAGGCTTGATCAATTAAAAGTAAAGCCTTTTTTATTGATTTATAAGGGCTATATCTAATTTTTAGCTGGTCTGCATTGGTAATGAGCCAGTCATCATTGGGGAAGCGTAGCGGATGTTCCGACTGAAAAGGAATAAGGCAGCCGCCTGACTGACTGAAAAGTGGATGTTCTTGCTGAAAAGGTATGCCTGTTCCTTTTAAAGGAACGCTGACATGCGTAATTAGACTCGTTTCGAGGGGCTGACTAACTGAAAAGCGACTGTCCACATTCCTTTTCAAGCGGCTGGCAGTCAGTTCACCTGATGTTGTCTCTTCAGATGACTGTTTATATAAATTATTAACGCCTTTTAGATGGTTGTCAATTTTTAAAACGTTATGTTTAAATACACCTACAAAATAATTATCCTTTCTGACCGGCTCCCAGTCCATTGGAAGCTTACAGGCAGTCCCTTTGAGAGCCAAATTTTCGTTTTGATTGCTTCTTAAAAGGTCTGATATATAAATTTGTTGGCTATCTCTTAAATTTTGATTATTTGAAAATAAATCATTAATAAAAAAAGGGCGTTCCTTTTCAGCCACCCGACTGGCTGTCAAAGCGATAGGCTTCTGATTAGGTTTTTTTGACATTAAAGAACTGCTAAATAACTCTACCTGTTCGTGGTTAACTAAATTTTGTTTACCTAAAGGTAATTCCAGTTGTTGAGGGGGGAAAGTAGCTGAGCTCATTTTTAATGCAGTTCCTTGATTAAAGTTTTTATTAATTAAAAATAATTTGTTTGGAAAAAATGTCTTATTTAGCTCTTCGCAGGGCATCAATAAAAAATTGCTGCGGAAGCCCTGTGCCTTTTCAGTCAGTCTACCGGACTGAGGATAAGCATTACTATTTTTTAGTAAAAATAAGTTATGCCAATACCAATTTAAATTTGAATTAAATTTTAGATTTATATTCAAAATTGCTAAACTAAAATTTAAAAATTTAGAATTATATTTTGGATAGTGCTTGCTAAAGAGTACGCCATTTTTAACATTCTGCTGATAGTTTTCTTTTTGATTTTCTAATGTAGTTAAAAGTAACGAATCCATTTTTTGCTTATATTTTAATAAATTAGTTATAGGAACTAGTTTAATATTTTTTAAGCGACTGGACTGTTCATACTGATAGTCAGCTGCTGTTGGATGAACAGCGCTGGAAAAGGAATGCGGCATAAGGCTTTCCGGGCTTTCCGGGCTTTCCGGGCTTTCCGGGCTTTCCGGGCTTTCCGGGCTTTCGCTAGGACACTTCAGTCCAGCCAAAGTGTCTTTTTGGACTGGCTGAAAAACTGAAGTCTCTAAAGCCCCTGACCGACAAATGGATGTCGGAAAGCCCAGTCTGACAGCCTCATTACTTTTAAAATAATAATCTAAAGATAACTTAGCTGGTTTTGCTGAAGAGCTATAAATATAGGCATTACTATAATTTTTAGAGCCAACTTCCAATTTTACTGAAGGGATATTAAATACATTAGCTGGCCCTTGACTGGGGTGATAGTCAGTTCCCATCTGATAGGTTTTATAATTTGGTAAAACATTTATTAAACCTAAAAAAGGCAATAACCAATAGCATAAAAAAGGTTTTTTATAATTTAAAAATATTTTTGCTGGGCTGACTGAAAAGCGTAGCGACTGAAAAGGAACACCTGACTGGCCGCCAGCACCTGTTTTTTGTTGGACTGGGCTTGTAGTCAGTCCTTTTGATATACTTTGACTATTAGTAAAAAAATTTAAATCTTTTATAGAATATTCTTTTAGCTGGTTTGAAAACGCTTCTGATCCTTTAATAAATTTAGGCGTAAGTTTTTGACTATTATTTGTTAAATTAGTTATATATTGTACAAATAAGTATTGAAAAAAACTTTCTTTTTTAGAAATATTACTATTTGGTAACTGACTGCGCTTGCTCGAGCGCTTTTCAGTCCAGTTAGCCCCTAAAGGTAATGTTAATCCCCTATGAGGAATATTTTTATAATTTTTAGAAAAAAGCACCTTTCCCGGGCTGGCAATCAGTCCCAGACTTGAAGTCATTCGCGAACTGGACTGGAAGTCAGTTAGCCCTAAAGCGTCTATATGAGGAAAAATTTTTGATCTATAGTGTTGAAAAAAGGTCATTTTTTTTGTACAGAATGGTATATAAGCAATCATTTGCTGATTTAAGTGTATTATACTATGCTGCTGGCAGCTTAGTGCATAAAGCATAAAAGGTACTAAAAACTAAATGTAAGTTCTTTTTGTTATACAAAGGTCTTCTGTATGCATATGTTGAATCACTTAAAAAAAAATATTAAAACAAAAGTTCATTAAGATTAATAATAAAAAAGCTCTAGTATATACGAGTATTCTTTAATTTTTAAAATATATATATATTTATATATAGGTTCCTATTTATATTATAATAGTTTTTTTTTTTATTTCAATAAATTTTTTTAATACAAGGGACAGCCCTGATAGCCCTGCCATCCTGATATTCTGACATCCTAGGGATCTCCAACTACTTAAAAATCAGAAGATTACATTCTACTTATAAAAAATAAAAAATTAAAAAACAAAATTAGAGATTTAAATAAATTGATATTTATAAAAATTTATATTTATAAATATCAATTTATTTATTTATTTATTTATTTTAAAGTAGCTCCTTTAGCAATAGCTTCTTGAATATTTCCTACTAAGTAGAAAGCTTGTTCAGGAAGTTCGTCTAATTCACCAGATAAAATTTTATTAAAGCCATCAATTGATTCAGCAAGTGATGTATATTTACCAGGACTTCCAGTAAATACTTCAGCAACAAAGAACGGTTGAGAAAGGAATCGTTCGATTTTTCTAGCACGAGCAACTGTTTGACGATCTTCTTCAGATAATTCGTCTAAACCTAAAATTGCAATAATATCTTGTAATTCTTTGTAACGTTGAAGTGTTTTTTTAACGTTTTGAGCTGTTTGATAATGTTTGTCACCTAAAATCCATGGTTGAAGCATTGTAGAAGTTGATTCAAGTGGATCTACTGCAGGGTAAATACCTTTAGCAGCTAAGTTACGTGATAATACTGTAGTAGCATCTAAGTGAGCGAAAGTTGTAGCAGGAGCAGGATCAGTTAAGTCATCTGCAGGAACATATACAGCTTGAATTGAAGTAATTGAACCATCTTTTGTTGATGTAATACGTTCTTGTAAACCACCCATTTCAGTAGCTAATGTAGGTTGGTAACCTACAGCAGAAGGCATACGCCCTAAAAGAGCAGAAACTTCAGCACCGGCTTGAACGAAACGGAAAATATTATCAATAAAGAAAAGAACGTCTTGTTTATTAATATCTCTGAAATATTCAGCCATAGTTAAAGCTGTTAAAGCAACACGCATACGTGCCCCAGGCGGTTCATTCATTTGTCCATAAACAAGAGCTACTTTTGAATCAGATAAATTTTTTTCTTGAATTACACCTGATTCTTTCATTTCTGTATAAAGGTCATTACCTTCACGAGTACGTTCACCAACACCAGCAAAAACTGAAACCCCACCATGAGCTTTAGCAATATTATTAATAAGTTCCATAATTAATACTGTTTTTCCTACACCAGCACCACCAAATAAACCAATTTTCCCACCACGACGGTATGGAGCTAATAAGTCAACAACTTTAATACCTGTTTCAAAAATTGATAAACGAGTATCTAAATCAACGAAAGCAGGTGCTTTACGGTGAATAGGTAAAGTAGCTTCAGGTTTAACAGGACCCATATTATCTACAGGTTCACCTAAAACGTTAAAAATACGACCTAACGTTACTTTTCCAACTGGTACACTTAATGGTTTACCAGTATCAAGAACTTCCATTCCACGCATTAAACCATCTGTAGGTTGCATTGATACAGCACGTACAGCATTATCACCTAAAAGTTGTTGTACTTCACAAGTAACAGCTAGTTCTAATCCAGCAGCATTTTTTGCACTAATTGTAAGCGCATTGTAAATTAATGGTACTTGACCTTTAGAAAAAACAATATCTAAAACTGGACCAATAATTTGAATAACACGTCCAACGTTTTTTGTTTGTTGAGAATCGCTCATATTTTAATAAATATTATAGACTATCATTCTTATTTTCTTTAAACTTAATTATAGTTTATAAAGTCCTTGCTGGCTACCAGTCCTAAGGGACTAGCAGTCCCTTTTTCCTTTGCTTGTGACACGTTTAGCTAGCAGTAGAAGAAATCATATTTGCTGCTAACCTTGTTGAAGATCAGCCACTGTGATGTGACCTTATAAAGAAAAGTTTTATATTCGATCTGCCGGCTGACTGAAAAGCAGCTGGAATGCCATCAGCGGATGTCCCGACTGGATTACCAGTCAATCAGCCGCTAAAACACTCAGTCAGTTCAGTCCCTCTTAATTAATACGGAGGGAAAGGTAGTTTAAAAATAAACTAACACGAATAATTGGCTGGCCGTTACTTTCTTTTCTTCTCAACGTTTCGCTTTTTTTGTCAGTAATAGCAAGGTTGTATATTAGCAGATAACTTTACAACAGTAGTATCAAAGTATATTTTTTTAAAGTAACTAACGCTTATTTAATTTTTTAATAGTATAACCCACAAAAGGGAATGCTTGGATGCCTCCTCGGCTGGACTAGCAATCCAACTATTTAATTATGTATTCAGATACATAAAATATATCCGTTTTTTTTCAGCCACCTGACTGACTGAAAAATGACCCGACATCCATCACAGCAGATATTTAACGTTTTGATTTTTTGTCACTTTTAACGTGACCTTTATAATTACGAGTCGGAGAAAATTCTCCTAATTTATGTCCTACCATTTGGTCTGTTACAAAAACCGGAATATGTTCTTTACCATTATAAACACCAATTGTATGACCAATCATAGGTGGAACAATCATTGATGCACGAGACCATGTTTTAATAACAACTTTTTTTCCAACAATATTTAATTTTTCAACCTTTTTTAATAAATGATTTGCAACAAAAGGTCCTTTTTTAATTGAACGTGTCATATGTTTAGTAATGAAGTAATTATAGCAAACTTTTATTAGTTTACCTCCCGATTTAGTGTTCTATCAGCTGGAATGCCATCAGCGACTGATTGAAAAGCGGATGTCCCCCCGACATGCGGCTGGCAGTCAGTCCTGAAAAGAAAGGGACTGCCACCAACTGAAAAGCGGAGCACCGAAGGGGAATATATATATATGAGAATAACCCATAGATTGTAACTTTTTAGCCAGACAATTACTTTAATTGTAATTGAAATTTTATAAGGACGTAAAAGAGGTTTAAAACAGAAGTTAGTTCTTGGCAATATTTTGCACTAATTAACCTCAGAAGGTTAGCATCAAGGTTCAGTTCTGTCTAAAAGCATTTCTCAAAAAAAAGTAAACGCAAAAAGCAGCTGTTTTAGCGACTGTGGGGACTGAAAAGCAGCTGGAATGCCATCAGCGGATGTCCCGACTGGACTTTCAGTCAGTCAGTTCGCTTGGGATGTCTGCATGTCGATCCGACTTTGCTGGTAACCCAGCAAGTGAGTCCATATTTTAATTAACTGATAGTTCCAAAGGTTAATTAATTTTTTCTTTTACGAATAATAAAAATATTACTATATTTTTTTGGTTTTCTTGTAATTTTTCCTAATGCTGGTTTACCCCATGGTGTCACTGGACGGCTGCGTCCAATTGGTGCTTTACCTTCACCCCCACCATGTGGGTGATCTACAGGGTTCATAACTGAACCTCTTACGGTAGGTCGTATTCCTAACCAACGCATTCGACCTGCTTTTCCTAATGTAATATTATAGGCTTCTATATTTCCAACTTGACCAATTGTTGCCCAACAATTTCTTGAAATTAAACGAATTTCTTTACTAGGAAGACGAATTGTTACGAAATTTCCTTCTTTAGCTAAAATTTCAACTAAAGCACCTGCAGAGCGTGCTAATTGCGCACCTGAACCAGGTTGAAATTCAACGTTATGAATTTCAGCACCTAAAGGAATATTTCGTAATGGTAACGAATTTCCTACTAAAATTGGAGCATTTAAATCCGAAATAATCATTTCCCCTAAATTAAGGTTTCGTGGGTGAATTATATAACGTTTTTCACCGTCTTCATAATGTAAAAGTGCAATTCTTGCATTACGATTCGGATCATATTCAATACTAATAACTTTAGCAGCTACTCCAATTTTGTCACGACGGAAATCAATATCACGATAAAGTCGTTTATGACCACCACCACGGTGTCTACATGTTATAACACCTCTGCTATTTCTACCTTTTGCTCTATGAACTGAAAACGATAACGATTTTTCTGGTTTTGATTTTGTTATTTCGTTAAAATCTGATACAGATCTTTTACGAGTTCCTGGTGTAAGCGGATTTAGAAAATTAATACCCATGAGAAAGAATTTATTAAATTTTTTAACTTTTAAGATGAATTATAAAATAATGACTGAGAAACTTTGTATATATCGCATACTGGATGGATTTTAAAAAGTATTACAGTTTTGGACTGGCTGGTTCCCCAGCAAAGTCCAACTAACATTCAGATATCCCAAGTGGATGTCGGAATGTTAGAATGGCTGAATGTTAGAATGGCTGAATGTTAGAATGTCTGAATATTAGAATGGCTGAATGTTAGAATGTCTGAATGTCTGAATGTCTGAATGTCTGAATGTCTGAAAAAGCGTCTGATTGACTGGCAGTCCAGTCCCATTCTGAAGCGTCAACATTCAGACATCCGGGACATCCGGCTGCGTTAAAAATTAGTCAGTCAGTCGGTCAGTCGGTTAATTTAGTTTAAATATTTATTATTTATTCTCGTTATTAATATTTGATATATTATAATTAATAGAATCTCCTTCTTTTAAAGTAATAATAGCACGTTTATAAGTTGGTCTGAAACCTTGAGCAACACCAACACGAATTTGTTTACGTGGAGGTATATGTGTATTAACAGCAATAACATTAACTTTAAATAAGGTAGAGAATAGTTTTTTAATTTGTATTTTTGTTAGTCTTTTATCAATATCAAAAGTATATTGACGATTTTTATATAAACTTAAATAAGTTTTTTCAGTAATCACAGGATATTTTACTAAATCAATCATTGATTGATTATTATTTGCTTCGAAAACCTCAACCCATTTTTTTTGTTTTTCGTTAATAGTTGTCATAATATTATTATTTTTTTTTTTATATATCTTAAATAAATAGTTCTAAAAAGGTCCTTTCTCCCGCGATAGGCTATGTCGGGATGCTTTTAAGTTATTTAGAGGTCTGGATGACTGAAAAGCGGAATATTTGAAAAAGCGGACTGACAGTCGTTTTGCTTTTTGCCTGGCACCTACTTAAAAGCAGCTGGAATGCCATCAGCGACTGGACTGAAAAGCGGATGTCCCCCCGACATGCGCAGTCAGTCAGTCCCAGTCTAAAGCGGAAACCTAAAAAGGAAGGGGACTGGTAGTCAGCCGACTGACGGTCCGACATGTGTAATTTGCTGTATACACGTCTTTAAAGGCAAATGTTCAGCAAGGGATAAAACTATAAAAAAAATTTTAACAGCTGAGCTAGACCCGACGATTTTACAATCAAAATTGGACAAAAGGCGGACTGCCAGTCAAAAATTTTGTAGGTCTTCGATCAGCTTTAGGAAAGGAATATATTATAACCCTCCTCATGACCGAGCTGGCAGTCAGTCACTTTACTTTTTTGTCGGGACTGAAAGAAACGCGGGATAGTCCTTTTTGGAGGCGACTGCGTTGATAATGAGTCCAAAAAACTCTATTTAGCAAATTTTTTTATATCCTTTTTAAATATCTTCTATAATTTATATAAAGGGTACTCTAACAAAGTAGAGTTTTTAAGAGAGCAAAATGTTAAAATTTTTTTTAAATATAATATTATCTTATAATATTCATAAATAGATTTCGGCTTTATCCTCTATTGTTAAGTTTTTTTTTAAGTTTACCTTTTTTTTCGGAAGGGACTGGACTGAAAAACGGCTGTCTGGCAACGCCCAGTCTCAGCAGATGACAGTCAGCCAACCTAAATAAAAAATATTTTTAAAATTTTATTAAAAGATAGTGCTAATTATAGTATAAATTCTATTTAAAACCTAAAACTAGAAATATTTTAGCATTATTATTTTAATATTTACAGTTTTGTTTTATTAGTTTACCTGTTAAATTTAAAAATATACTCAGAAAACGGACTGCCAGTCTAGTTGAATACTTTTAAAATAAATTTTAGTGTAGGTATTTTCATTTCTTTTACAGGCTTCTCCTTTATGGAAATACAAGTCAGCTTCATAAATTAAAATAATATGCTAAAAAGTAATAATACATTTGTGCTCATGCCTAAGGCAATTCAGACTGGGACTGACTGACTGCGCATGCCGGACTGACAGTCGACTGCCCTATTCCTTTTTCAGGCGATGATCCGCTGGCATCAGGACATCCGACATCCGCTAGGCGTTCCTTTTCACTTCAGTCCAGTTGAAGAAACAGCTGCTTTTCAGTTGGTGGTTGAAAAGCAGCTGTTTCAGCGACTGTCCGAAAAGAAATGCCGGCTGTCAGGGCTGTACCTTTCTTTTGCTAGGACTGGACTGCCAGTCAGTCAACAGTTTATTCAGACGACAGGCTGTGTTAGATCAGGTATTCAGATATCCGCTTAGAATATCTGAATGTCATCCCTAGCCAGTAAATCAGTTTACCGAAGGGCAGCAGCGTCTGATCCGCACAAGCTCAATAAATTTTATTTGTTACTCTTTAATTCATAAATTAAAGAGTAACAAATAATATCATAAGTCTTAAAGAAATATATAAATAATTAATATATGTTTTAAAGAATCCGTACTACATTTTAGTGGGTACTCAAAATTAAAGTTAATTTGAGTGGCCACTATGTAGTTTTTCCTGTTTTTTGAATAAAATTTATATAAACATAATTGGATTTTTTGAAAAAAATTTTTACTACTGTCTGTCATCCGTTTTATCAGATTTATTTTAGCAGTTTAAAATTATTTTCAGAAGCGCTACCGACAGTTGCATAAACAGATACTCCCTTTATGGGGTATAGTAACTTTACCGCAATTCTGTAGCGTTTATAAAATAATAATATAAAGTTTTATTTTTTGGGGCTGGCTATCAGTCCCATAGGTCTTTCCCTTGCTGAATATTTGTCTTTAAAGACAAGTATCCATCGGCAGGCTGACTGACAATCCCTTTTAGGGGAAGGGGAAAGTTAAAATTGAGCTTAATATTTAAATTTATACTAATTTGAACCAAAAAATTAGTCATTGTATTTTAAAAAATCAATTCCATTGTGGAAGCCAGAACAGATGTAATTTTCGTCTGTTAACTGGACTCGTTCTTTTTAGAATGACCTGAAGATATGATCTTCTGACATTTACTAGAACACTGAAATCAATCGGAATAGCTATTTACTATGAAGAAAAACTTAGATGCAGCTACGAGACTGCCGTTTCTGTACTAGACTGCATATGTCAGGTTGCTTTTCAGTCAGACAGTCAGTCAGCCATTTAGTCAGTCAGTCAGTAGATTTAAAATAAGTTACTAACTATAAAAATTTATTGAATATTTATAGATTATATTTTTTTAAAAATAGATTAAAAATTATGTTTAATTTTAGTTACTACTTTTTTATTAATAAAAATTAATAAATTAAGCATATGTTTTTTCAAAATTAGTTTATTCTTTATTTGATTATAGCGCCTTTTAGAAAACTGGCTGAAAAACGGAAGTCCAGTCCAGCTCTGCCCCCCGAATAGGTAAGCAATTATAATAAAATTAATATTTTAAAGTTTTTCTAACAGCACAAATAAAGAAATAATTAACAGGTCACACTTGGTACAGCCATTTTTAAATTTTTAATTAATATATTTGAATATCTTATAAATTTTATTTAAAATACCTTGTTAATGTAGATACAAAAAAAGGTAATTAAACTAAATTTATGAAATTCAAAAAATTTCGTTTGTATTTTTAATATCTCCAATTTATATTTTTAATAATTGGACCAATTTGGCGAATAGGGTAGCCTCCCGACGTCCCCGACTGAAAAGCAAAGTGCCTACATAGACTGTCCTTTAAAGTCAAGATTTTTACATTTATTAGCAATAAAATATTATTTACTAAAGAAAGAAAGAACAATAAAACCTTTATAGCTGAAAGTACTTTTAAGGAAATGTTATTTTAAGTAACCACTTAATTTAAAATCACTTAATTTAATTTGTCTTACACCTTGTTTAGTTTGTATTGCAATAATATCCTTAGAACTACAAATATAATTAGGTGTACGAACTCGTTTATTATTTATTTTTAATTTACCTTGATTGATAATTTGTAGTGCAATACTCATATTACTCACAAGTTTTAATTTATAAAGAATAAAAGCAATAGTTTTTGCTAGACGTTTTTTATAAAAACGCATTCGTTTGTAATAATCTTGTAAATTTCTATTTACTAATTTTAAAGATTTTTGCTTCATAGCAACTGAAATTACATCCTTCGGCTTACACATGTAACTAGGAATATTTACTTTCTTATTATTTAAACGAATATGACCATGATTAATTAATTGACGAGCAGCTACAATAGTAGGCGCCATATTTAAACGAAAAACAATATTGTCTAAGCGCATTTCAAGTAATTGTAATAATACTTGTCCAGTAGCCTCTTTAATTTTTTTTGCTTTTCGAACATAATTAATTAATTGACGTTCACTTAAACCATAATTAAATCTTAATCTTTGTTTTACTTTTAAACGAATTAAATAATCTGATTCAGATGAATCATATGGGCGTGTTTTAAAAAGTTTAACTAAACCATGTTGACCAGGTGGAATAACTTTGCCTTTAAAAGGACCTTTTCCACGGAAAACTCTTCGGAAAGGTTTTTTACGTGTAAATCCTCTTAATTTACCAATTCTACGAATAATTCTTAAACGTGGTCCTATATATCTTGACATAATTTTTTTTTTTTTAATATTATATTTGATGAATTCATGTCTTCTTTTAGAATAAAGAAGAAGAGCGTTTTTTTAAGCTATTTGAAAGCGGGTAACGCGACTCGAACGCGCGACAACCTCCTTGGCAAGGAGGTGTTCTACCACTGAACTATACCCGCTTTTTAAAAGAATTTATATATAATTATATAAAAAAAATAATCATAGTCTATACTATTAAAAGTATATTATTATTTTTTTTATAGTATTAAGTAATATTAATAAGTAACAAATTTTAAAATACTGTTTAATTAAACTGTATTCACTAAAAAGTGGCGGCCATTATGGCTGAAAAACAAAGCGACTGTTAGTCCGGCTGTCCTTTTACTTTTACGACCAAGCGCCACCGGCGTTCCTTTTCGTACAGTTGCTGATGGCATTCCAGCTGCTTTTATTGCTATACTTGAATATCAGCTCCAGCTAGTCAGTCCATTTTAAAAGTAATATATGCACTATGTAGGAGTTGAACCCACCTTACAACGATTATGAGTCGTTTGCCTAATCCGCTCGGCCAATAGTACTTTAAGAATTTAGACAGCCTATGTCGGTTTCATTTATTTTAATATATATTTTAAGATAATTTATAATTTAAAATTAAATAATAATATTAGTATTTTAATTATAAATTATCTTAAAAACAATTATTAATACATACTCTCTTCTTTTCTATGTTATGCTGACAGTCAGCTGCTATTGAATGACACATCCTCATCACTAATTATTTTAGACTAATTTGGATTAACTAACAGCAGGTCATGCTATAAAAAAAATTACTTATAGAATGACCTGCTGTTAGTTAATCCAAAATAAACTTATTTATAGAGAACGTTTGTCTACACTAAAATAACTTTTCACAAAACTGGACAGCGGCATTTTGCGTGGATACCTTAATGTCGGATGCACCCTAAAAGGGAATAGCCAAGCAGCCATTTTTTCAGGACTGTGCTGGTCGGTCCCTTTGAGGGGACTTGAAAGCGGCTACTTCTTCCTTTTTTCAGGACTGGTAGTCACAATCAGTCGCTTTTTGGTCAGTCGCAAAAACATTCAATCAGCTGCATCCCAGTTAATGTTTATGTGCTATTTAATATAGCAAGAGATCTCGACAAGATTCTAAAAGGGAGGGAGCTAACTGAAAAAAGGCACCACCCAGTCTGAAGCGCAGCTCAGTTCGTTAGAACTGGTAGTCAGCAAGCGTAAAACCAAAGCAAAAGACTTAGAAGCTAAGTATCCTACATTAAATAAATAATTTAATTTTGTGCTTGAGTATCTAGTCCTGAATTACTGCTTTCACGACTTTCTAATAAACGTTGTTGTTTTGAATCATGATAATCCCAAACTTTGCTAGTCATTTCAATAATTTCATGCATAACTTCATTTGTTGCAATTTCATCAGCTAAGCCATAATGAATTGTTTCAGTTGCTGTTAAATAAAAATCTCTATCTAAATCTCGTAAAATTTTATGTCTTGGACGATAAGTAGCTAAAGAATAAATTTCAGCTACATCTAATCGAATTTTCATAATTTCTTGACTGTCAATCCAAATATCAGACGCTTGACCTTGAATACCACCTTCAGGTTGGTGAATCATAACGTGACAACCTTCAGTAACATATCTTTCACCAATAGTACCTCCTGCTAAAGCAAGAGATGCAGCAGAAGCAGCAACACCTAACCCTAATGTTAATGACCCTGCTTTTATAAATTGAAGGGCATCATGAACTGTAATACCATTTCCAACAGAACCACCAAATGAATTAATAATAACAAAAACTTTTTTTGATTCTTCTTCTTGTAATGTTCTTTCACTTTGACCAGCTGTTCCACGTTGAGTATTTTTAAATTCATTATAAGAATCTTTATAAGAATAAAAATCTAAATAATTAATAGGTAATGTATCTCCTATATCATTTTTGCGACGTAAAGCGGAAGGTTGACTGCCAATCCCTTTTAGAGGAAAATTTTTTTCTTGAGCATATTCTTTTCTTAATAAACGTTGGCTTAAACCTTTTTCAGAAGATTTCAAAATATTTTCTGATGTTAAATTTTTGTCTAAAAAATCTTTTTGAGTTAATTCCATTAATAATTTAGGCATATTTTGACTTTCTCCTTTAGAGTTTTGGCTTTTTGAATCATTTTTAATAGCACTACCTGTTTTATTTTTTAAAGTATTATTAAATAGTTCTAATAGTTTTGTTTGACTATTGTTAACTAAAGGATTAACATCTTTCAAATTATAATCTTGTGCTGCAAAATTGGCTAATAATCTAAAAGGTGAATAAACATCTAAATGATTTTTGTTTTTGTTAAAATTAGGGTTTTTTCCTCCGTAAGAAAGTTTATCAAAAAACTGCATTAAGGCTACAGAATTTTTAAATCCTTTATCGCTTCCAGGCGACTGTTGACCTGTCATTATATTTTTGAACATATTCATTAAAATTGACATTTCATTATTATCATTTGAAGGACCATATAGCATTTTAGCTTCTCCTTTATTAAAATCTTTAGATAACATTTCTGCTAAATAAAATAGATAAGGTTCATCGGAATAATCGAAAAATTGAGCATTCCAATTTAACCATTCCATAGTAATTTTTTGTAATGTAAATTGTTCTAAAGTATTATTTTCTTCAATACCTAAATCTTCATCAGCTGCTAATAAGTCTTCAAAAGATGGTCCAGCCAAATTTTTTTGGCTTTTTAAAATATTTGAAGTTCCAGTTAAAGAATCTCTTTGAGCTGAAGCAGGATTTTGTTGTTTTTGTGATGTTTTAAATAAACCACTTTTTTCCATTTCTTTTTTTTCAAGTTCTTTTGAACGGTCTTCCATATGAATATTGATTAATAACCCACAAATTTGGTTGCAAAGTTCATCATCTAAATATTGCATTAAAAATACCATTCGTCGACGAAAAATAAAGTTATAAATATCGGTCCATTGAGCAGGAAGTTCTTCCCCCCAACAATAAATAATTCTTGGAACTCCAATTGGCATAAATTATGAATTTAAATTTTTTTTACGTTACAAGTTTAATACTAATTTTTTTTAATTATTGCTTGTAAAAATTTCTTTACTTTTTTAAGTAGAAGTATAGTTAACTTTTATAGAGTTACTGTATTCCACCCTATATGTTCGATAATTCTTAACTAATTTTTATAGGGGGTGGTTTCCACTTGATATTGCCTTCGGCCGGATTTGAACCGGCACGCCTTTCAGCACTGGTTCCTAAAACCAGGATGTCTACCAATTCCATCACGAAGGCTATTATATTTATAATAATTTATTATATTAGATATATATAAAAATAGTAAATTTTTTTTAACAACTCAGATAATTTAAATATTATTCTTAGAACTAACTGGATTCTGGCGAGCGTTTTTTGGTAGACTGAACTGACTAATTTTCAATGCAGCTAAACTGACAGTCGCTTTGCTTTTTGTCGGTATGCTTGAATGTCTGCGCTTCAGTTAGCCAGCCAGCCAGCTAGCCAGACAGACAGCTAGCCAGCCAGACAGACAGCCAGACAGACAGACTTTCCGATATTCCGGTAACCCTTGAATGTCTGAATGTCTGAATGTCTGAATGTCTGAATGTCTGAATGTCTGAATGTCTGAATGTCTGAATGTCTGAATGTCTGAATGTCTGAATGTCTGAATGTCTGAATGTCTGAATGTCTGAATGTCTGAATGCCTGAATGTCTGAATGTCTGAATGTCAGTCAAGCTAGCCAGTACTGTTTATAAAAACTTTTCATATAATAATAAATTTAGTATAATTATTATAATTATTATTAATTATTATTAATTAATTATTGTTAGCTTAATGGTCAGTTTAATTATTTTAAAAATTACATTTAAATTATGAGTAAAGTATATGACTGGTTTGAAGAACGCTTAGAAATTCAATCAATTGCGGACGATATTTCAAGCAAATACGTACCGCCTCACGTAAATATCTTTTATTGTTTAGGGGGAATTACTTTTACATGTTTCCTTGTTCAAGTAGCTACTGGTTTCGCTATGACTTTTTATTACCGTCCAACGGTTGCTGAGGCATTTGCTTCAGTTCAATATCTTATGACTGATGTAAATTTTGGCTGGTTAATCCGTTCAATTCACCGTTGGTCAGCAAGTATGATGGTTCTTATGATGATTTTACACGTTTTCCGTGTGTACTTAACAGGTGGTTTTAAACGTCCAAGAGAGTTAACATGGTGTACTGGTGTTATTATGGCTGTATGTACTGTATCATTTGGTGTTACAGGTTACTCACTTCCATGGGACCAAGTTGGTTACTGGGCTGTAAAAATTGTAACAGGGGTTCCTGAAGCTATTCCAGTTGTAGGTGGAACAGTAGTAGAATTATTAAGAGGTGGTGTGGGTGTTGGTCAAGCGACTTTAACACGCTTCTATAGTTTACATACATTCGTACTGCCGCTTGCAACTGCAGTATTTATGCTAATGCACTTTTTAATGATTAGAAAACAAGGTATTTCAGGTCCATTATAATCTTATATCTCTAGGTCATATTATAAAATTTTTATAATATAACTTAGAGATACAGCAGAAATATTATTTAAAATAAAACTGAGATTACCCCCAAGCATTTGGCTGAGTGTTTTAGCCGCTGCCTGGCAGCATTAAGCTCCACCTTTTGGCCGGAACAGCCGCGTTTCCGCCTAGGGGTCCAGCGACTGCAACTAGTCAGTATATAAGCCTTCCGTGCTCTCTTTAGGGCTAACTGTTTAAATTAAAAATAGGTGTCTACCCTGAATACTTTTAATTAGGAAAATTTAAAAGTTAGTTGGCTATTACAAAAATTTAGCTAGATTTGGATAATGCGTTAAATGTTTAAAAAATCTGCTAAATGCAGTATAAATCTATATATTAACTTATGAAAGTTCGTGCTTCTGTAAAAAAAATTTGTATTAATTGTCGTGTAATTCGTAGAAAAGGTACTGTGATGGTAATTTGTACAAACCCTAAACACAAACAACGTCAAGGGTAAAATAAAAATTAAAATTGTAAGTAAATATAAAATTTTATATTTACTTACAATTTTTTAAAATAAAATATATCTGCATTGCTCTAGTATAAAATATATTAATATGCTGTTAGGCGGTAGATATTTTTATAATTTTTATGTTTTAAACATTTTTTACTAAAATTTCATAAAAAATTGATCCAGCATCAAAAAAAAACAGGTTTGATTTTTAATCGTATCAACTGACAGTCGCATCCAAAAAAGTGGACTGGGAAAGGAACGCGGTGCCAGATAGCCAGACAGCCACTTATGTCGGCGTTCTTTTTTTCCAGACTATGTCGAGACAGTATCCCCGCAGGGGATTGCGCCCAAGCAAAAAAATTAATAAAGTAGCAAATTTTTTTTGTTATTTTTATGCTAATATTCTATAGATGATGCAGCTAAAAGGAAAGGGCAGCCGACTGTCAGTCCGACTGAAAAGCAAATCGACTGTCAGTCGAAAAGGGCGTTTTTATATTTTTTTTTTGACTTTTTTCAAAAATAGGCTATAATAACTTGGGGGGGGGTTAAAAATAATAGTTCTATTAATACAATGAAATATCCTCAGAAAAGAGAACTGGTTTCACCCTCCTCATTGTCGGAAGGGACATGTCTGATTGCCAGTTCGTGTTTTCGATAATTTTAATATTTTAATATTATAATTTTAATTTTTTTGTTGTTGACGTTTTAATTAATGATTATAACGTCATTTTTTTAATCTTATTAATCAGCAAAATTTTACTAGCTGCCAGCACAAGAGACATCTTCTTTTTTAATATTCAAATAATAATTTGTATTTTATGAAGAGCAAAATATAACTAGTTTGCTCTAAAAAACTTATTAATTTTTTGCCTGTTAGTACAGCTAAAAATTATAAGTTTTAATTAAATAGTTTATAATTTATTTACTTTATTAATAAATAAACTTGCTTTTATATTACTTATATGTGATAATATGTATATATAAATAAAAATAAAAGTAAAAATCAATGCCGGGGTAGCTCAGTGGTAGAGCAGTGGATTGAAAATCCTCGTGTCACCAGTTCAATCCTGGTTCCTGGCAAAAATGTTCACAGAAATTCTCAATCTTATTTTTTTTGTTAATTAAAAACTCAAAATAAAAATGGCTCACATCGTAAAAATTTATGATACTTGTATTGGTTGTACACAATGTGTTCGTGCATGTCCTTTAGACGTTTTAGAAATGGTACCTTGGGATGGATGTAAAGCTGCTCAAATGGCTTCAGCTCCTAGAACAGAAGATTGTGTTGGTTGCAAACGTTGTGAAACAGCTTGTCCAACAGATTTTTTAAGTATTCGAATTTATTTAGGAAGTGAAAGTACTAGAAGTATGGGCTTATCTTACTAATATTTTGTCTTAAGTATTCTTTTACAGGGTACTGAAGATATCTACTTACTATTAAAAAAAATTTAATAGTTTAATCATTTTGATTCTTTTTCCAGGACATTAATATTTTATATTAGTGTTAATAAAATGATTTATTAGTTAAAAAAATTTAATATGTTAACTATTTTAAGTTATATTGGTCTATTAATTGGTGCGTTAGTTTTTACACTTAGTATTTATCTTGGATTATTAAAAGTAGTTAAACTAATTTAATTAGTTTTTTGGACTAACTGATTGGCAGTTCAGCTGCATCAGTATACGCAAAACTTGGTTGCACTGGTAGTCAGTCAGCCTCTTACAAATAAACTACGGGTTACCGTATGCTAACCAAAAAAGCAGGTAAAATGATAAAAATCAATAATAAAATATTATTGATTTTTATCATTAGTTTGTTTATTATTAATAAAAACTTAAAAATTTTAATCTTCAGTAGCTCAGTGGTAGAGCGATCGGCTGTTAACCGATTGGTCCTAGGTTCAAGTCCTAGCTGGGGAGTATATTCAAATATAAAATATTTGACTTTATTTTTATTATATAGTAATAAAAATATATATTAGAATTTTTTTAAAAAAAATTTCTATTGACTAACGCTGTATAATCCAAAGTTTTAGATTAAAAAAAAAATTGTAAAAACATAAAAATGATTGTCAGTCAGTCACGTTTAAAAATATTACTCTCGCAGAGTAGAGCAGTTTGGTAGCTCGTGGGGCTCATAATCCTAAGGTCGCAGGTTCAAATCCTGCCTCTGCAATTATATAATTATTAAATTAAAAATTTTCACGTCTGGACTACGGTTTTGTCTTAATGGTTACACTTCAGACAAGTTGGAAGCTGAAAAGTAAAGCGACTGTCAGTCAACCCAAAGAAAAAAATTATCCTTTTTAAAAAATTTTTTTAAAAAAAAAACAGAGGATAGGTTAAACCTATCCTATTACTTTAATAACAAACCCATTTTAGTATTATAAATAGGTTTTTAAAGTATAATGACGAACTGATGAATTGTATTACATATATGGAGATGCACGCTATGACTATAGCGATTGGTACTTATCAAGAAAAACGTACTTGGTTTGATGACGCTGATGACTGGTTACGTCAAGACCGTTTCGTATTCGTAGGTTGGTCAGGTTTACTTCTTTTCCCATGCGCTTATTTCGCAGTAGGTGGATGGTTAACTGGTACTACTTTTATTTCATCATGGTATACTCATGGTTTAGCTTCTTCTTACCTTGAAGGTTGTAACGTTTTAACAGCAGCTGTTTCTACTCCAGCAAATAGTTTTGGACATTCTTTATTATTTGTTTGGGGTCCTGAAGCTCAAGGTGATTTAACTCGTTGGTTCCAATTAGGTGGATTATGGGCTTTTATCGCTTTACATGGTGCTTTTGGTTTAATTGGTTTCATGCTTCGTCAATTTGAAATTGCTCGTTCAGTTAATTTACGTCCATATAACGCTATTGCTTTTACTGGTCCAATTGCTGTTTTCGTTTCAGTATTCTTAATTTACCCTTTAGGTCAATCTGGTTGGTTCTTTGCTCCAAGTTTTGGTGTAGCGGCAATCTTCCGTTTCATTTTATTCTTCCAAGGATTCCATAACTGGACATTAAATCCATTCCATATGATGGGTGTTGCTGGTGTTTTAGGTGCTGCTTTACTTTGTGCAATTCATGGTGCAACAGTTGAAAATACTCTATTTGAAGATGGTGATGGTGCTAACACATTCCGTGCGTTTAACCCTACTCAAGCTGAGGAAACATATTCAATGGTAACTGCAAACCGTTTCTGGTCACAAATTTTTGGTGTTGCTTTCTCAAACAAACGTTGGTTACACTTCTTCATGCTTTTTGTACCAGTAACTGGATTATGGATGTCAGCATTAGGTGTTGTTGGTTTAGCTTTAAACTTACGTGCTTACGATTTCGTTTCGCAAGAAATTCGTGCTGCTGAAGACCCAGAGTTTGAAACATTCTACACTAAAAACATTCTTTTAAACGAAGGTATTCGTGCTTGGATGGCTGCTCAAGATCAACCTCATGAAAAACTAGTTTTCCCTGAAGAAGTTCTTCCTCGTGGTAACGCTCTATAAGATTCCTAAGTCCGCCTGTCAGGGTTTTCCCTTTAGGCGGAACTGCGAGTCATAAAAATAATCTCAACTTGGCTCCCCACCTAAAAAGGGAAGCCTGCTTGACGTAAAAAAATAATAATTTTTATGTTCTGATCAACGGTTGAATTATAGTTTCTAAGTTTAATATTTTTTTATTCTAAAGTAATATTTTTTGTAGCTTTAGAATAAAAAAATATTACTTTAGAATATTTTGCCCCTTGCTATTTCAGTGAGGAATTGATTCACTGAGTATTTAAGCGGCTGTCCTGTCTGACTGAAGTGTCTTAGCGGCTGCTTGGCACCGTCAAGTCCCCCCTTTGAGGTGCGAAACCCTTTAAAAGGAATGTCGACATTAAGGCGGATGCCTGATGACCCGCCGCTAAACACTCAGTCAGTCTCAGTTAGAAAAAAGTTTTTAAAAGTATTAAGAGTTTTTGAGCCGTATGCATTTAAAAATGCACGTACGGTTCTTTGGGAGGTTTTTAACAGTTAGCTAAAACCTACCCTCCTAAACCAGGTCATTTTTCACGCACTTTAGCTAAAGGTCCAAATACAACAACATGGATTTGGAACCTTCATGCTGATGCTCATGACTTTGATAGTCATACTAGTGATTTAGAAGAAATTTCTAGAAAAGTATTTAGTGCTCACTTTGGGCAATTAGGCATTATTTTAATTTGGTTAAGTGGGTGCGACACATAAACATTAATTGTCTACTATTCTTATATTTTATATAAATAATTTATATATTTTTAGTTCCTGGCATGTCCTTTCCGGGATACCGGTATCCGCGACTGAGTGTTTTAGCCGCGTTCCTTTCCTGATAGTCGCTGATGGCATTCCAGCTGCTTTTTGCCTCCATATCTGAAGCACAGCCAGTCGGGATGCCGGAAGGGAGATAGTTGAAAGGCTATGGCTATTACTAATTAATTATTTATTTTTAAAATATATATTTTTTAAAAAATATATCGAATTAACGGTATATAAGCTCTTTTAAAAAATTTATAAAAGCCAGGTAAAGTGGGATTATAATTTAATGATACAAATAAAGTTGTTTTATTTAAACATACTTTAATACCTTTCTTATGTTTTAAAAACTATTTATAATTAAAAATTAGTTTTGAGGACTGTTAAAAGAAACGGCAATACGTTAAAAAACTAAAAAACTTTATATTTAAAAATTTTTAAATTAAAACAAAATTGTTTTAAATAAAAAACAAAATTCTTATTCCCATTTAAAAGAATTTTAACAAAATTCAGAAAGTTTTTTACTTTATTAAATTAATATAAAGAAAAGATCACACTTTAACAGCTCTGTTACATCTTATTTTTCGATGCTAATAAAATATTAATAAAACTTTATAATTTTTCTATTCAAAAAATAAAAATAACATAAGTCATAAAAATTTTTATTTTAATTATAGTATCTTGAAAGAGACAGTTTATGCACATCGTGAAATTTGTTTTAAAGTTAACCATTATTAAGTATTGGGAACTGAGCTATGAACTAAGTCTATTATAAAATAGTTACTTTTTTGGGGACTCCTCCTTATTTTTGTCTTTAAAGACAACTATTTAGCGGCAAACTGACTGGCTGTTTTAGAAACTTAGTGTTTTAACAAAGTGACTGGAAAGGTACAAGGCAGCCGCCTGACTGTAAAAAGAACGCCGTCTATCTTAGTATTCACAGTCCAGTCAGAGACATCCCCAAACTAAATAAAGATATGAATACACACTTTATTAGCTTATATCTTATTGCTAACCAGTGAAATCGTAAGTTATATGCGTGATCTATCTAAATAAAATAAGCTATTAGACAGCAGATATAAAATTTAGTTACCTTCTATACACTTAATAAAAAACCTTTTTAAACATAAAGGAAACTCAAAATTTTAGATTAAAATAAAACCGTTTTTTATGATAATATATAAAATATGAACATTTGGGCTGGGCTAACTGACAGTCGCTGATGGCATTCCAGCTGTTTTTCAGTAGTCTCCTACGAGGGGAACTATCAGCCCGAAAAAATAAAACATATCTTTATATTATTAAATTAGGTAATTTTTTTGAATTAAATAATAAAATTCAATAATCTTTAGCAATTTATGGTTGCTTTTAAAATCAAAAAATAAAAAATTATAAAGATAACTTATAATTTTTATTTAAAAGATCTTGATAAAAAAATAAATTTGAGTATGTTCGTTAAATAAATAAAATGTTTAAGATTAAATAAATATTTTTATCTATATTTATAATATGCTCTTATGAAAACTTTAATGTGGACTGCCAAAAAGAGAAAATCGCCCTCTTACAACTAAAGTTTTTAATAGGGTATTTTCTATTAAACTAACAAGATATGAGAAAATATCAGTTTATTTCGGGGCTGCAATCCAAATAATGGACTGACTGTCTGGGGACTGTCTGGGGGGCTGTCTGGAGGCTGTCTGGGGCTGACATTTAGACATTTCAAGCGGATATCTGGCTGAAACGCTGAGTATTTTAGCAAAGCAACAGTCCCGGATGTCCCGGATGTCCCGGATGTCCCGGATGTCCCGGATGTCCCGGATGTCCCGGATGTCCCGGATGTCCCGGATGTCCCGGATGTCCCGGATGTCCCGGATGTCCCGGATGTCCCGACTGACTGAAAAGCGGATGTCCCCCCGACATGGAGGCATCCGGAATCCGCAGCTCAGTCGGGGACAAAATTAGAAAAGCTATTTAGCTTTTTAAAGCTATATCAGCTGTGCTGTTATATGACATGATTTTTATACAGCATACATTATATTGACTAAAAGTCTTTTAAAAGAAAACTCTTTACTTTAGCTTGTTTTAAATAATAGCTTGATAATTATTTTCTAGATTTGTTTAAAACTAAACAAATCTAGAAAATAATATAATGTATTAAGGCAGAATTTTTCTCCCAAAAACCCCTTTTTTTTTATTTTACGCAGCTGCGTTCAAAATGATGAATAAGGTAAACAAAAAAGATAATTTGGAATTTTTTTAATAGTTTTTTAAATAATTAATAAAAAAGGATTGATTATCTAAAATCAACTAAATAAAAAATAGTTTCTAAATGGTTTTGTTTTGTGTTTTTGTACAAATTGATGTTTTTTATTTTTTATTATGTCTAACACTGGAACAACAGGACGTATTCCACTTTGGCTTATTGGTACTCTAGTAGGAACAGCAGCTATTACTTTACTTGCTATTTTCTTCTATGGATCTTATGTAGGTTTAGGTTCATCTCTATAATTTTGGATAAGGTATTTTGGAATATAAACCTTTATTATTTTAAATCTCTGCTGGAGACCTTAAATTTAGGATTCTCCAGCAGGGTAAAAATTTTGTTATCAGAAACTTGGTGATATTCTTTTGAAATCTTTTAATATTACAAGGGCTATTCCATAAATAGATTTACTCTATTTTTTAATGACGTTAATTAATTATAATAAATATTCTTCAATGCCAGTCCAGCCGCAACGAAGAGTATTTATTATAATTATAAAATTTTTAAAAGATGTAAACGTAGTTTACTAAGTTTAAATAATTATTTTGTTAATTTATTTTTTGATATATATTTAAATATTTCTAATTTTTATATAATTAGAATATACTATTAACCCTGCTGCTTAAATACATTTACTCATAGGCATAGCCAGTTAACTATTTTAACTAAAATAATTAATATCTAGGGCCATGTTTGTCGCGGGATCAGACAAAAGGAAGAAGACAGCCATCTGAACTCTTTCAAGTGTTTGTTGTATTGCTAGTGACTGGCTGTCAGCAGACCTTTTTTCATACTTTTAATAGACATAGTCCTAAAAAAAAGGCTAAGTGCTTAAGAGCAGCAGTAGGGTGTTGGTAAATACATATACAGAATATGATTTATTAAGAAATAAATCAATTGTTTTTAATTTTTTGTTAATAAAATTTTTTTTATTAAACAATTTATGTCAACAAATTTTTGTTGTTGATAATTTAATTTTAAAAGGCAAATAAAACAGATTTTTTTAAAAGATCTGCTTGACTGCCATTCTACACACATTTTAATTTATGATGAATCCTTTATTAGAGATTGCAGAGGTTTCTGTTGGTCAACATTTTTACTGGGAACTTGGTGGATATCAAGTACATGGTCAAGTACTAATGACTTCTTGGGTTGTTTTAGGTATAATTTTTACTTTAAGTTTTTTAGGGAATCGTGATTTAAAATCAACACCCGATGGTTTTCAAAATTTTACAGAATTTGTAACAGAGTTTATTCGTGATTTAGCTAAAACGCAAGTTGGAGAACATGATTATTTAAGTTGGGTTCCTTTCTTAGGGACAATTTTCTTATTTATTTTTGTTTCTAACTGGTCAGGAGCTTTATTCCCATGGCATGTTATTGAAATTCCAAATGGTGAACTAGCAGCCCCAACAAACGATATTAATACGACAGTAGCTTTAGCTTTATTAACTTCAATATCATATTTCTATGCTGGTTTTTCAAAAAAAGGTTTAGGATATTTTAAACGTTATATTTCACCTGCCGCTTTTTTATTACCTATTAACGTTTTAGAAGATTTTACTAAACCTCTATCTCTATCTTTCCGACTTTTTGGTAACATTCTTGCAGATGAACTTGTTGTTGGTGTATTAGTTTCATTAGTACCGTTAGTTGTTCCAATTCCATTAATGCTTTTAGGTCTTTTTACAAGTGCTATTCAAGCTTTAGTTTTTGCTACTTTAGCAGGTGCTTATATTGGTGAAGCTGTAGAAGAACATCATTAAAACTGATTTCTCCTAGGACGCAACATTATAGATTCTTTTTTATTTTGGAGACTGAGTGAAAAGAAACGCCTAGCGGATGTCTGAATGTCAGTCGCGCTTTGCTGGAGACACAGCCAGTCAGTCAAAAAAAATTTACTAAGAAATTAAATTTTATTTTTTATATTAAATTTTAGTACTGGGATGCGGCTACACTTTTGATATCTCCAACCACTTGGAAATTTAAGTCAGTCAGCCATCTGCTTTGTTTTTTATAGATATTACAGTATCTCTATATTTTATTAATTAATATTAAAATGTATATTTTTTGATCTGTTTTATAGTTAAAAAACAATAATGGTACTTTAAATATTATAAATATTATATTTGTAAAAATATATCTTAAAAGAGATTTAATTCAAGTTTTAAATCTAAATAAATGAATTAAATATTTAATGCATTTACGTTTAAGATATCTTTGCTTCAAATTAATAAAATATTAAGAAGTTTTTTATAAAAAGAATTATAAACATTATAATTGAGGTCATAAGCAACAGACGTTGTCCCTCTTGAAAATTTCTGAATTAAGTTCCCCTTTAAGGGAATGTCAGCGCCTTGCTTTTAAGTCCCCCCCTTAAAAAAGGGGACATCAGCTGCTTATGATCTCAAGTTAATTCTTAAAGTAAAAATCTGAGTTTTAAAACATTTACTTTTATGAAAGATTTTACAACATATTTATCAACTGCACCAGTTGTAGCTTTAGCTTGGTTCTCATTTACAGCAGGTTTTATTATTGAAATTAATCGTTTCTTCCCTGATCCTCTTGTTTTTTCTTTTTAAATAAAATTTTAGCTTAGGGACAGCCTTCTCCTATACGATCGAGTTTGACCATGCAAGGGAAAGCTGTCTCTTTGAATTTTATGTATGATTAATAGGTATAAAAATCAATAATAAACTGTTAATTTTATTGCCTATTAATCATAGTAAAAATCTGATAATTCAAGTAGATTATCAAAAAAAGTTTCAACAATATCTAGTATAAAACATTCGTTGACTAACCGGCTGGAATCGATGGGAGGAAGGGACATCGCTGACAGCCGCGATTCTTAAAAGAGGGGTGTGCCTTTTGACTGGTCAGTGCCAGCCAGCCGCTTTTGAATTCAGTCTTAAGGGCGACTGTGCGAGCCCGCTCGATATTGAGCCAGCCACTAGAACACTTTTGTCTGTCATCCGGGCATGCCAGTTGCTAGCTAAATTAGATCAAGCAAAAAGATTACTAAGAAAGATAATAAGTTTTTATTTAGTAATTGCGGTATTCATCTTTTGCTTACTCAGCGCTGCTGATTCTGAAAACATAAATGCATACAAATTTTTATTATTTTTCTATATTTTAAACAAATCAGTCCTGAAAAAATCAAATATATTCAGTAGATAGTTTAATAGTTAAAAACTAAATTTTTTTGACTGAAAAGCAAGAGACTGTCCTGACTGTCGGCACTACTTTTCAAGTGCTGCCTGTCCATTCTCTTATAACTGTATTAACAGTTAGCAAGTAAAAAAGTTTTGGTATACTTAAAGCGTAAGGAAAAAACATAAAAAAAAAAATACTATTATATGCCTACAATTCAACAATTAATTCGTTCATCAAGAAAAAAACTAACAGAAAAATCAAAAGCTCCAGCTTTAAAATCATGTCCTCAACGACGTGGTATTTGTTTAAGAGTTTATACAGTAACTCCGAAAAAACCAAATTCAGCTCTCCGTAAAGTAGCTCGTGTTCGCTTAACTTCAGGTTATGAAGTTACTGCTTATATTCCAGGTGTTGGACATAATCTTCAAGAGCATGCTGTTGTTTTAGTTCGTGGTGGGCGAGTTAAAGATTTACCAGGTGTTCGATACCATATTGTTCGTGGTACCCTAGATACTGCTGGTGTTAAAAATCGTTCTCAAAGTCGTTCAAAATATGGTGTAAAAATGGCTTCAAAAACAGCTTCAAAAACAGCTGCAAAAAAATAAAAAATTACCATTTTTAATTACTTTATAATTAATCTAAAGATATTATTATCTTTAGATTAATTTTAAATTTATATTAATTCATTTTTCATTAAAAAATAAAAAGTATCTGATTTTTCATTAAATCAAAAAAAACTGTAAATTTTAGCCTTAGGACTGGGCTGGCTGAAAAGCAACGGGTCATCCGACTGCCAGTTGGTCGAGGCGATGACCGATGACCCGTCGCTTAAAAAGGAACGCGAATAGTTACTTTTCAGTCAGTAAAAAAAAATCTAAATAGTTTAATCCTATTAGTGATATATAAAATGTATTTTAAAATAATAGAGATCTAATGAGAATTACTCATTAGATCTCCTTTAGCTATTTAACTATTTGCCTAATCCTTATTTCAGGTCGCACGCCCATTTTTCAAAACTTGTTTCTACTGGATTGCGATCAACCGCAATTTTTACTTTTTTTGCTTCGCGTTCTGGTGAACTAATTGTCATGGGATTTCTCCTTAAAATAACAATTAAAAATTTAATTTAATTAAAGAGGTTTTAATAAATTAAAAAGTTTCTTCCCCCTCTAAAGAGGGTAAACTTAATAATTTCAAAATATGTTTTTAATTAGCAACGCTATTTTTTATCCATAAACCATATAAACCAATTTAAAAAATAAATTAAACAAAAATTAATATATTACATTTAAATATTTTTATATATTACTATATTTATATATTACTATATTATAATAATAAATAAAAATATTTAATAATAATAATTATTTATTCAGTAAGTGGAAGTAGCTACCCCTATGGTTTGTCAGGTTACTGAATTAATTTTTGATTTCTAAAGAGCCCCCTTACTAACAGGAGTTAGCCTGTTGGGGGTTATTTTAAGTAACAGTATAAATTTAGGATTTTTAATTAAATAAAAAGTAGAAAGGTCATTTTACTATAATTAAAATTAATTATAAGTTTTAGATTAGGATTAATATTTTTTATTATTATGTAAATGTAGGATAGCGACTGACTTATGCCTAAGGGCCAGTCGAATTGACAGTCGCTGATGGCATTCCAGCTGCTTTTCAGTCGGAGCCAGACAACCGTTTCTTCAGACATCCCGATATTCCCTAAAACACTCAATCTAGTCTGTCGCCACAATTTTAAATATTATAGTTTTGTAATAGCAATCCGACGGGGCTTTACGATGCACAAAATTACCATACTGAACATAATAATTCACCACCTAATTGTCTTGAACGAGCTTCGCGATCTGTCATTATACCACTTGGTGTTGAAATAATTACAATACCTGTTCCACCTAGAATTCTTGGAATTTCTCGATAATTAGCATAAATTCGTAAACCTGGTTTGCTTATTCTTCTTAAATTTGTAATACATGATTCTTTAGTTTTTCCTCTATATAATTTTTTTGAACGATATTTTAATCTGATAATAATATCGTTCGAATCTAAAGCAAGTTGAAAATTTTGAATAAAACCTTCTTTTTCTAAAATTTGTGCTAACTCTTGATTTAAATTTGTAAACGGTATATTAACATTTGCTTTTTTTGCTAAAGAAGCATTACGTATACGTGTTAACATATCACTAATGCTATCATTAATTACACCTCTATTTTTTGAAAAAATCATATTTATTTATTTATTATATTTATTTTATTATTCGGTCCAAAAATTTTAAATTTTAAAAATTACTTAAAGTATAAGCTTTTAAATTTTTTTTGAAAAATTTTTAAATCTTTTTTGCTATTTATGTTTGCTGTTATGTTGATAAAATCGGATAAATTTTTGTTTAATTGTTTTACCTAGTTCTGTACTACATATAGAATTACTATTTTTTCAAGTTTTTCTTATGCTGTATATATAATGGTAAAACAAAGCGTACATCTTTTAATATAACAATAGAGACAAAATAAAAATAGGTAAGATTCAAATTTTCTATTAAATTATTATAAATAATTTATTGTTTTGGTTATAGCTTTGGATTTTTAATTTTATTAAACTCTCTTTGTTTTGTTTAATAAAATGTGGTGCAGCCCCTTGCTTTTGCCTTTAAAGGCAAGTATACAGCAACTGGCGCCGACCAGCCTTTTTCGGGCTTGTTGTGGATGGGGGCAGTTCCTACAAAAATTTTTAACATTCAGCCCGCGCTAAAGTATTTTTTTTGTTTTGGTTGAATTAAAAATAAGGAATTAAAGTAGCAGTTTCTACTTAAACGTTATAAAAATAACGTTATTTTATCTTATTACGAGATATCCTAATTTTAAAATTCTTATTTTTTAAAAAGGTGATTGACTGGCTGGAACTGACAGTTCAAATGGCGCTGTAAAAGGAACGCGGCGAACAGCCGAACAGCCGAACAGTCCGGACAGCCGAACAGCCCGGACAGCCCGAACAGTCCGGACAGTCGCCGTTTTTCAGGACTGGCAGTCAGTCGCTAAAACAGCTGCTTTTTGTTCGACTGATAGTCGCTGATGGCATTCCAGTCGCTTTTTGACCTTCCCTTAGAGCTGCTTTTTTAGAACAGACAGCGAAACTTATTATTTTTTAAAAGGTAACCCAAATTCTTTTAAAAGAGCAAATCCTTCTTCTTGTTTACTAGCAGTTGTTACAATAGAAATATCCATACCTCGAACTTGATCAATTTTATCATATTCAATTTCAGGAAACATTAATTGTTCTTCTAATCCTAAACTATAATTGCCATGTTTATCAAAACTTTTTGGATTTATTCCTTGAAAATCTCTTACACGAGGTAAAGCTAAATGAATTAAACGATCTAAAAAACCATACATACGTTCACCACGTAGTGTAACAGCTACTCCAACTGGCATTTTTTCACGCAGTTTAAAACCAGCAATTGCTTTTTTTGAATGTGTAATAACACCTTTTTGACCAGCAATCATGCCTAATTCTTTTAATGCTGCTTCTACTGTTTTTTGATTCTGAGATGCACTTCCTATCCCACGATTTATTACAATTTTTTCTATTTTTGGAACTTCGTGTATATTTTTATATTTAAATTGTTCAGTTAATTTTGGAATAATTGACTGAACATATTGATTTTTTAATCTTTGTGTCATAAATTTTATTTGGCCTAAAGGGAAGGCTGTCCCACTATACTTTTTTTATGTATTTAAATTTGACTTTCAGCCCTTTTGGAGCTTTTTCATAAAATTAAAAATAAAAGCATAATTAAAGCAAAGTTTTTATATTCTAAAGTTCATTTTTGTAAACTATAAATTTTAGTTGGAGTCATGCCTAAGGGCCAATGCAGTTCATCATTAATTTATAATTTACCATTAACTTTTTCGTTATTAGACTCATTTCACTAACTCTTATAATAATTAATCCTTAGATTTAGTTAACAGATCTATTATTTTTAATAGCCTCTCTAAAGGGACAGGTATTCGGAAGATAAATTGTTTTACTTATTATTATAATTATAAATATTAATATTAATATTAAGAGCAACTGTTGTCCATTAAAGTTTTTAAAGTAGCAATAAATAATTGTTTGCTGTTAAATTTAATAGATTCGTTAAGCCCTTATGAGTTCTGACTTTTTAATGGCCGATTGACTGCCAGTTCTAGACCCCTCTCGACTGACAGTCGCATTCCAAAGAGCGAACAGCTGTTGGGTCGAAATTCCCTGGCATTCAGACATCCGCTTGGCGATGATTTTTTACGGGGGGTCCCTAGGCAGTACAAGGTACTGTCAGCCAGGAACAGGAACAGGCAGTTCCAATTATAAATTTGATTTTGGTTTATTTATTATTATTATTTTTTTATTGCCTTAATTTTATCTGACTTTGCATGTCGGGTCTTACCATGTACCTTGCTAGCAATAAGAAAAAACATGCCCCACTTGTGTTATAGGCTGCGAAAAATAAAATTATTGAAACAGCCCTATACTATTGTTTCTGTATTATATTGAAAAATGATTATTTTAAGTAAAATCTGGGCTTAACTGCGTTTCAGACATGTAGATATCCACTTTTCAGCCCAAATGTTTTAGCGGCTGTCTTTTTTTTCCAGCGAAAGCCCCGAAAAAAAATTTTATACAACTTCTGGTGCTAATGAAACAATTTTTGTAAAATTTTTCTCTCTTAATTCACGAGCAATTGGTCCAAAAACACGAGTACCTCTAGGATTACCTTCTTTATTTATTATAACAGCTGCGTTATCATCAAATCTAACTAACATACCGTTTTCTCTTCTTAAACTTTTATTTGTTCTAACAATAACTGCACGAACAATATCTGATCGTTTAGTAGGCATATTTGGAATAGCGTCTTTAACAACAGCTATAATAATATCCCCGATTTTTCCTTCTTTTGAACCTAAAACTCGAATACACATTAATTTTCGAGCCCCACTGTTATCAGCCACATTTAACCATGATAGAGTTTGAATCATTTTTTTTACTATTTCTGTTAAGAAACGTTATAATATCCAAAACGGATAAAAAACTTTAAATTCATCTTTGTATTTTTTGTATTTTATTAATTAGCCAAAGAACTGTATTATATGGTCCTACTACCTTTAGGGTAGATCGAACATCATCTGAAATCTCTACAAAGGGGGTTTAAAAAATGTTAAGCTCCCTAGCTTTGCTAATTTTATGAATAAAAACTAAAAATTTTGACTTTCAGTCAACTTTTTTAATATTCTAAATATTTTTATAGAATATAATAAATATTTCTTTTTTCTATATATAGTAACTATTTTATTAAACAATAGTTTACCTATGCAAGTTTTTTGTTTTTAATATTAAACTGTCAGTCGTCCCCTAAGGAACCGCTCCGACTATCGGGGGCGGGTATATTTTTTTATAAAATAAAAAGGCACCTTTTCTAATTTTTGGTATTTACTAATTATTATAAATTTACTTTACTTTGCACGGACATACCTCAGTAAAACCAATATCATTTACTTTTAAAATATTTATTAGTAGGAACCCGATATCCAGCTATAGGTTAAATTTAAATATTCTGGCTCATGCCCAAGGCGCTTTCAGACTGGAACTGACTGACTGCGCATGTCGGACTGCATGCCTTTCCAGTCGGCTGACAGCCAGTCCCTATTCCTTTTTCAGACATCCGGGCGAATGTCCTGATGAAAAAGGAACGCCGCCGCTTTTAAGTCCAGACGCTTTGCTTTTCAGTCAGCCAGGACAGACGTTTTTCCAATCCAGTCCAACTGTAGACGGTTTAATGAAGAATATACCTTTAAAAGTATAGCGACTGGTCAGAGCAGACAGTAGTTTTAAATTTTAATAATAAAAATTTAAACTGGGCTGATCGGGCAATCACTTTAGTTGATTGTAAAAAGTTGTACTATCATAAATTTATTATAATTTCGAAAAATTTCAAATAATTTTTCGTTATAATTTTTTCAGAAAAAAGAACGTAATTAGCTTAGAAAAGATGTTTTTTAAAATTAAAAACTTAATATTGGCAATTTGTAGCAAAACAATATTTTTAAAACATTTCTTATAGGGATCGACTAATTGGCTGTATCCCCAGCAAAGCTAAGTTCGACTGACATCCACAGTTCAGCACCCCTTCTTTTTAGGGAGGAGGCAAAAAAATAAATTAATACTTTAAAGTCAAAAGCAAGCAATTTATTTTATTGCTTAAGTAATTTTTTTAAGCAGGAGTGCGAGACGGCTAGCGCTTTGCTTTTCAGCCTCTAAAAACACTTAAGTTGGCGGAAATAGATGGAATAATTATAAAACTTTTTAACAGCCCACAGTTAATTTTATTAATTTACTATTTTTGTAAGAAATTTAGTTTTAACGGGCATTTTATAAGCAGCAATTCTTAAAGCTTGACGAGCTATAGTTTCTGAAATTCCTTTTATTTCATATAAAATTTTTCCAGGGTGAACAACAGCTACCCAATATTCTGGGTTACCTTTACCTGAACCCATACGTGAACCAGCTGCTCGCATTGTTACTGGTTTATCTGGGAAAATTCTAATCCATAATTTACCTCCACGACGAACGTAACGTGTTAAAACTCGACGGCCCGATTCAATTTGACGAGAAGTAATCCAACATGGTTCTAAAGCTTGTAATCCAAAGTCACCAAAAACAATTGTGTTACCACGTGTTGCTTTTCCTTTTAAATTACCACGATGATGTTTTCTAAATTTTGTTCTTTTTGGACTTAACATAATTTTTTTTTGTTTAATAATGAAGCATAAATGTATTTTAAAAATAATAGTTTAGTTTAACGTATTGCTGCTTTAGATAAAAGCAGACTGTTTTTATGTATACGCATTGTTGTGCCAATGAAAACTTTCTTATGTTGCATCTTTTAGAACATATGAGTAAGAGTGTATTGACATCATGTTATTTCTAGCTAAATATATTTAAAATACAATGCTTTTCTAATTTTAGATTTTTCTTAATATTTTAATATTAAAATAGTTAAATATATAAATATTAAAATATTTATAAGTAATGAATAAAAAACTTAAATATTATTTTCATACATATAATAAACTATCTAGTTATATTTTTATTTTTTTTGATATTAATTTTTTTTATAATTTGTTTTCATGCCTAAGGGCCAATACAATTCTTTCGACAGGTCTGGATTTTCAAACATCTCAGACGTCTGCTGTTCGGAAAAAGAAAAGCCGCTTTTCAGTCAGTTGCCAAATTTTTTATTATAAAAATAGTGACAGACCGGCAGTTCATCTAAAAAAATAAATTATTATTTAGAGACTGAACTGGTAGTCCTACCGTAGGGGCTGTACCAAATTTCAAAAAATAATTAAGAAGAAGATCTTACTTCAATATAAAGTTTGCATTTTTTTCACTTTAAGAGGTAGTTAGGGGGAATACGTATATAATAAATATGATTTTTCTCTACAAGGGGATGATATTTCCCCTATGGAACTAGGATTGACTGAAAAGTGGTGATTGTTCGGCTGAAAAAGAACGCCTTTCTTTTTTGCTTGGCAAAAGAAACAGGACAGCCAACTGTCAGTCCTAAATTAATACACCCACAGTCCAATCTACCTTGCTTTTTTTTTAAGCGTCCCGACATAGGCTTTCTCTTTAAGAGACTAGTCGGAGTCAGATTTAGTTAGTAGACACCATGGTGGACAAGCAACTTCAATTAGGTTTTTAACAGACAGTCAGTTTAGAAAATTTTTTTTAGTAATTTTAAGTTAATTATATAATGAATTTCAATTGAAATCAATAATATAATAAAAATATTCTAGCTCTTAAAAATTGTCTTTTTGAAAAAATTGTAAACAAAAATAAAAATTTTATTTATTAAAATAGCTATTGGAACGGTGGATATCTTGAAATCTTTATCTCTTGAAATCTTGATGTCGGCGTTCCTTTTACAGATATTCAGATATCCGCTTAAGGATTAGTCAAAAAATATTAATCATATATTTTGGCTGATCTTTAAACAAACAATAAATAATTTAAATCTACCTAAATATTTAGGTAGATTTAAATTATTTAAAATTTTTAAAATAAGACTAAGTAGTCAAGAAAATTATGGCTTATTTCAGCTACTTTTATATTTATGTTCTAAATTAAAAAAGATAAAAAAGATTTACGTTTTAACTTTTTTTTAATTGTAGGGCTTTAAAGTATAGAATTTAAGTCTTTTATTCGTTCTCTTATTTTATTTGAACGATTTGCTTTTTCTAATTTTTTTTTAATTGCATTAGAATTATGTTTTTCTAATAAATATTTTTTTGGTTGGATTTGCCATTCTTGAACATTGCGTTTTTTCTTTCTTTTAACTTTTACTGAAGTAGATCCAGTACTAGTTTCAGTGTTATTAATTTTGTTAATATTTGTACTAGTTAAATTTAATTTAGGTGCTTTTATTTGCTCTAATTTTAAATAATCACCAGGCCAAACAAAACCACCTGCACGAGGACGATATCTCCAAACAGAACGAATTATTTGACGTTGAACACGTCTTCTTAGTTGTTTAACTCGTATGTTAGAAGTTTGTTTATTATTGTTACCTTGTCTAGCTGCTGCTTCTTTTTTGCGTTGTTTGTATTTTAAAGCACGCTGTTCTTTAATTAATTCAGCTATTGGTTTATTTATTTTTTGACGGGAAAGTGGTCGCCATCTCATCACGTCATCATTACTGTTACCTATAAATTTCATACGGCGAGGAATTAAAGGATATTTTTTATTTAAATCTTTTTTAATATGATATTTTCTTTTTGTTTTAATTCTTTTTCGAAGTGTAAAATCAGTTATTGCTGTTGACTGGCTGTTAAATGTAGCTAAGTTATTTATATCTCCTTTTAGGGGCGGAGCTAAACTTCCTACTGGATTTGCTTTTTTAAGTCTACGTTTAATATAACGATCTCGTGGTAATCTTGAACGTTTATAAAAAATATAAATATAATGTACTGGTAAAACTTGATTTAATAATGGACCAGAAGGAAACCAAACAGGAGATCGTGGGTGTTTTTTAACGCGTTTATAGCGTTTTTTTAAACGACGATAAATATTTTTAATAGTTCCATTTTTGTTAGAAATTTTTGTAAATTTTTTATCGATAAAAATATTATTAACTGACTGGCTGCCAGTCCAGTCAAGTGGCGTTTTTTCACCGCTAATTGCCAGTCCCATCTGATTTTGACATATTCCTAGGGAACTGTCGGAAGTGCTTGATTGCTGATTAAGTATTTTATTTTTTTCATAAGTGCTTGAAGAAAACCCAGATAGTTGTTGATTTAATTTATAAATAAATTTTGAATTATTATTTGCGTTACCTTTTGCATCATTTTTAGGAGTATATGCTAAACTAGAACAATTATTTTTTAATATATTTGTTTTATTTTTTATAATATACGTAGAAGTAATAGCATTTTGAGGAACTGTTTTTTCATAAAGCCATGATTTTAATATAGAATGACGGAATTGGAATCTTCTCCACCCTAAAGGTGCAAATCCATCCATACCTAATGCAAAAAATTGGTCAGGATCATATGTTGTAAATGGAATTTGCCAATATAATGTAGTTGCTGCATTCATTCCTTTTAATGGTGCATCTGTAAACCAAGCTTTATTATAATCGTTAGTTGGACTGTTTAGCTGACTGTCAATATTATTATTTTTTTGATCTAATAATTTATTGTTAAGAAGACTTTGATTTTCTTCTGACTGACTGCGTGCCTTTTCAGTCCAGTCCGATCTAGGCATTTCATATCCACTACTTCGTCTTGATAATAATCGATTAGTTACAACAAATTTTCTTAAAGACTCGTCCCATCCAGCATAAAAAGGTACTGTATTTGTTGATAAAATTTGTTTAGGTTTTAGATTTTGATCTATATTATTTTTTCTTTCTAATAATGATGTTTGAGATAATTTAGAAATAATATCATTTGAAACCGACCAGCCAAAAGGAACGCCTGATTGGCTGTCAGTCTCTATAGGGACTGGCTGGAAAGGAACGCCCCCAGCATATTTTAAATTATTAGTAGATAGTTCATTTATTTTTTGATTATTAGCAGCTGATTGTTTATCTAAGCTAATATTTTTTTCTTTTAATATATTTTCTCTTAATTTTATAGCTTCAGGCATTGATAATGGTTTAAAATCAAAATCACCTATTTGTAAACCAAGTTCTTCTTTTTTAAAATTATTAAATTGGTCACGTTCTAAAATTTCAGGTATTGAAAGTTCTTGAAGTTTTTGTTGAATTTGACGATCTTTTTCTAATTGTAATAAAGAATCGGTAGTCGCTCTTAAATTTGGTAAAAAGTTTTTCCACCACCAATTTTTTAATTCTGTTGTTGATTGAACTCGTTTAAGTTGTTTATTTAAAATTCTAATTTTTCCTAAAACGGAACGGCGACGTTTTTTATATTTACGAGATTTTTGTGAGTATTTAGAACGCTTTTGTTTCCAAAAACGTTGTTTTTTCTGTTTTGATCTTCTCTGTAAAGGACTTTGTTTAAAAATACCTTCAACATTCAATTCTGGATTAGTTTCTGCTGCTGGGTTAAAACTTAAAAAGATTTTTTGTTTTTTGTCATCCATTTTTGTAAGAGCTCTATTTTCGCTACTTACCGATCCGTATTTGCGTAAATTTTTAAATTCACGTTTTAAAGAGTCACTTAATGTTCTTTTTTTAGTAACACCTCTGTTTCGTCTAATTCGTGCACGGCGTTGTGGTGATTTTTTTCTTTTAAATTTTTTAGTAAAATATTTTCTATATGTTTCTTTTAAGAAACTGGCTGGTAGTCCACTCCAATTACTTTTTGTTAATTGTGTTTTGTTTTCTTCTGGCTGGTAAGGAACGCCGGTTGAAAAATCACGTTTTTTTCTTTCAACAGCTTTTGAAGTATTTGGCTGACCTATTTTCAATGCAGTTTCATCAGTTAAAGGAACAGATCCTATTTTTTCTTTCGACTGGCTATCACTAAAATTTAAAGGTAAATCTGACTTTTGGCTAGCTGTTAAATATTTTAAATAATTTTTATTATTGGTAGGCCCTTGAAATGGCTTTTTACTAAATGCTTTAAATTCTTTGCGAGATCGTTTTTCTTTGTTTAAAGAACGTTCTTTTTGTTGCCAATTTTTTAACCCCTGACTATTTTTTCTAGGAAGAATTGGTTTAAAAATGTTAACTAATTTAGTTCTTATAAATTGACTCGAATTATATTTATATTTGTTATAAATTGTTTTAATTTTAAAAGAAATATTTTTTAAAGATATTTGATTTTTTAATTTTAAATAGAATGGTGATTTTTGTTCATCCAATTGTTTAATTATTTGAGTTAAATTTTCTATAGAGTTATTTAACTCTTTTTCTTTTTTAATAAAAGATTTATTTTTTAAATTATTTAACGATAAGTGACTAGTTGTAGAAATTGAATTTTCTTTTCCAGTCAAGTCAGTAGACCAATTTAATTTTTCATTAAAGTTTAAACGTTGTTGAATTTTTTGAGTTTTGAGAGAATTATCTTCATTTTTAAGACTTAAAACACCATCAATTAGTGCATTGTTTATACCTGTTGTTACAGATTCTTGATTTTTTTTAGTATTTCTTATAGTTTGAGTTCCATAAGAAGATAAAGAATTCGATACATCTAATGACAACCAAGTTTCTAATCGTTCTAGTTTAATTTTTAAATTTTTTTCTTTTTTATTTTTTCGTTTTTCTCTCTTTTCAATTCTACGTTGTAAATAATTTTTTAAAAATTCTTGATCATTAATTTTTCTTTTCCATTTTTTTAATAAATTTATCCATAAATCTTGTTGAAGAGGACGTAACATTTTATTTATTTTTATTTTTTCTAAAGTTTTTAATTCGTCTTTTTCAATATCAGTCAGAAGATATTCTTTTTCTTGATTTAATAAATTTCTTTCATTAATAATTGGTTTTAAACCACGTAGTTTTTGTCCTTTATATAAAAATTCAGTTAATTTTAAATAATCTTTTTCGTCAATTAACTTTTTAATATATTCTTGTTTTATTGGATTTGCATTTTTTAAATAAGTACCAATTATTTCTGTTGATTGATTTAATAAATCTGTTGGTGCTGGTACTCCATTAGCTGAAGAATCTTCAAACTTGAAGTCATTACTATTATTTAATAATTCTTCATGAATTATTAAATTTTTCTGTAAATTATTTTTTGAATTATTAAATATTTCATTATAAAGTGGTTGATCGAATTTTAATACAGATTGATTACTCTGGCTTGGTGTAATAGCAAATAAATGTCGGATTTTTTTAAAAGTTCCTGAAAATTGTTGATTATAAACTTTGCTTGAAAAACTTTTTGTACCTCCAATTTTTGTTTTCATTGAACGATAGTGTTGCATATAAGAATACCATCGAAGAGTATTATAATGTTCTGATAATAAAAATCTACGTAAATGAAGTAAATTTTCTTCATTTTTTGTTAAAAAATGTGAATTTGGTTGTCTTTTTATGAATAAATCAATATCAAATTTTAATAAAAGTCTATTAAAAGGACTATAATACCAGTGTTGTAAAACATCCTTATAAATTTCATATCTAAAACGACTTGCTCTTTTTCCAACAATCGTATAGTTATGAGTTGCTTGTACATTTCGTTTAAATAAATTATATTGGTTGTCTGTTATATTTTCACCGACTACTGCTGCTGTATCTGTCTGGCTATTAATATTTTGTGAATTTTGTGTCAGATTTTTTAAGTTACTTTCTGAAAATTGAATTTTTCTTGGAGATGCAGGTGTTTTTCTTCTCGCTTTACGTAAACTCGCTACTTTCATAGTACGTTCCCATCTTAATGTTGGTTTAAAATAATAAAAATAACGTTTCATCATTACTCTAAAATAAGGTGCATTATTTTCAATTGAAAATTTTCTAAAAACAGTTGGAGTGTAATAACGAAGTTTACGTTCAAATGCTTCTTGTTTTTTTAAATAAAATTTTAATGGATGAAGTAAAGTTAAACTAAGATTTTTTTTATCTGTTTTTGTTTGATCTTCATTTTTTAATTTTGATTGTACTATTCCGGGCATATCATTTGGCTGACTATCAAAAATAGATCTATATTTTAAAATCTGTTTATCATGTTTTGATAAATTAATTTTACTATTATCTTTTTTAAGGCTATTAAAAGATGAATTCGTCTCATTTAGAGATGTTTGATAAAAATTTTTAAATAAACCTTTTAATTGTCCTTCAATTTGTTGACCTGCTAATTGTTCTTTATCATGGGATAATTTTGAAAAAATTTGCTTCCAACGTTTTGAATATAAAGAATTTTTAGATAAACTATCTATTGATTGATCTTTAGTCGAATTTTTGAAATTATATTTTATTTCTGAACTTTTTATACGATTGTTTATTTTTCTTACAAATTTTCGTAATGTTGAATTTTCAACTTTTAAGTTTTCTTTTGAATTATATTGAATTTTATTCAAAGGATCGGAAAGCATATTTTTTAAACCAGATTGAGAACTTTCTATTGAACCTTTTGTACTTAGGCTTTCAACTAAACTATTGTTGAAAGTAGAGCCATTATAATAAGCAGAATATTCTTTTTTTGGTAATAAAGATAAATTTGGATTCCTGTCATTAAGAGCCAAAGTTGAGGCATTAGCTGTACGATTTATTGTTTTTTCTGTTGAAAGACTACTTGTTGTTAGTGTGCTCAATGACTTAGTTTTTTTATTGGTAGGCCCTTGTATATTGCCCAAATTATCAGGTATATTATATTGATGGAAACTAGGGTGATATACTTGTTCAAATAAAATTCTGAAAAATTCTTGTCTAGGTCCAGCATACGATTCTAATCGTGGTTTAGCTAATTGTTTTTTAAACGAACGCATCCAAGGCCCAGGAAAGAATCTAAAACGAACTCTATGGTTACGCATTTTTCTTCTAAGCCAAAAACGATCAAAACCATAGTTTAAATCCTCAATCGTAAATAAATCATAAATACCTTGGTCATATAAAGATGCATCAAAAGTACGATATTTTCTAATTCGTCGTTTCCAACGTTCACGTCGACCATGTCTTCCTCTATTTCTACGCGTATTACGATCAGAAGCTTTAGTGTTTAAAAACGATGTTTCTAAAATTAATTTTTGATCTAAAATTCTATCATCTTGAACAAAACCTAGTGGATTTGTTAAAGTATAATCTAATCCATAATAAGGAATACTTGAAATAGCACAAATCATTGTTAAATATAAGAAAGTGAAATTTAAAGCTTTATAATAAAAGTTTGTACTTATTTTAAATGAAGAAATTACCCACATATAAATTTTAAATGCTGGATTTTCCCAAAACCAACAAGTAAAGTGAAGTAAGCTAAGACAGCCTATTACTAAACCTAAAATATATGAACCATGAATTGACAAGAATTCTAAATAGTTCTGAGCAGGAAAACTTTCTAATAGAGAACTATCTGAACCTATTGAAATATTGCTAATAAATGGGAAAACACTAGTTTGTTCTGTCAATGCTAATAAAAAATTTAATAAGAATATTTTTTGTTTAGCATTTGTAGTTGTTATATCGATTTTTTTTTCATTATAACTATCCCACATATATTTTACTAAAAGAACAAATCCTAATAAATATCTAAAAATATCCAAAGATAGCCATGGGATTACAAAAAAACGACATCCGAAAATAATACTACCAATCCACAAAATGTTTCCGCAGATACTACCTAAACCAGCTAAATAGCCTGCTTCTAAACCTTGCATCACAAATCTTCTTAATGTTATTAAGTGACTTGTTCCGGTAGGAATACATAAAAATAAACTATTAATTAAACCAATAGAAAATTTTTCTAAACTCGAGATAACTAAATTTGTATTACCATAAGATATAGGATTATCTAAAAAATTAAAAGCATTGTGGAAATAACCATCAAGTACTGAAATTTCTGATATCATAGCAGAACTAATGTCTGGTATTATTACAGGTAAATCCCATATTGTTTTTAACCAATTAAAATTTATTATATTTAAAAGACAATCTTTTAAAGTTATTAACGTATAAGTAATTATAGGTCCTAAATCTGAATAATTTGTAATTTTAAAATTACTATCTGTTTCTATTAATTTATGTATAATTTCTACATAATCTTTTACAGATGTTACTAATGAAAGAATGCTTATCATTTTTTTTTCCTTCAATGTTAATAGATTGCGTTTTTTAAGTTTATCTGATTTAACTATAAGAAATATCTTACAGGAAAGGCTGTCCCTTAGATGAAAATCGATTTTACTTAACCAATTTTAAAATAAATTTTATTTGCTGGCTGACTGGAAGTACAGTCGCTGAGTCAACCGCTTTTCAGTCCAATCTCTTAGGCCAATATTTAAAAAAGTTTAAAAGCTTTAAACTGGTTTTTATTGTCAGCCAGTTAATTTTTCTATTATTTATTTTTAAAGTAAAAAATATTTTTATTAAAAATAATCAATAATTTTTATTGATACTATTATTTAATTTTATTTTAAATTGATTTTAAGTGGCTACTTAAATTATTTTTTAATATTTATTTTTTTTGAAAAAATTTAATATTAATTTTTTGTATGCTTATACATATTATATAATAAATTATGTTTTATTTAAATATTTAATTTGACTAGCTGTCAGTACCTTCCTTTAGGCCAAAATGAAATATTTTTAAATTCGTATCAGCAAAAACGAGCTTTTTCAGAACTAAAAAATTTTGAAGAAAAAATATATTTTGAATCATTAATAAATGCAGG
>Ga0316220_1000066_pt1 | contig 162046 bp, 127 predicted proteins | sample TBH18005metaG_FD_203632 | JGI IMG/M metagenome (GOLD analysis project Ga0316220, IMG submission 203632) | Freshwater microbial communities from Trout Bog Lake, Wisconsin, USA - TBH18005 | ecosystem: Environmental > Aquatic > Freshwater > Lake > Hypolimnion/Profundal zone | place: USA... | reverse complement strand
GGAGAAGCGCCTCGCCGCATTACCCAAAGATGCCGCCGTCTTCACCCTTAACGCCGATGAGTCGCTGGTCGCCGGCACCTATCCCGAAGGCAACGCCGCCGATCCGGCCGACTCCTACTTCGGCCCACACGCGCATCCCACGCTCAGCAAGGGCAAACTGATGGAGATGAGGCTGGCCGCCCGCATCCCCACGGCCATCTTCACGCTCAATCTCAGCACCGGCGAAGTGAAGGTTCTACAACACACCACCGACTGGATTGGCCACATGCAGTTCTCGCCCACCGACCCGACGCTGCTGCTCTACTGCCACGAGGGCCCGTGGGACAAGGTGGACCGCATCTGGCTCATACACACTGACGGCACCGGCAACCGCCTGCTGCATACCCGTTCCATGCCCATGGAGATTGCCGGCCACGAGTTCTGGAGTTGGGACGGCCGCTACGTCCTCTATGACCTTCAGCGCCCGCGCTCGAAGAGCTTCTTTCTGGCTCAGGTGGACGTCAAGACCAACGAACGCACCTGGTACGAGATGCAGCGCGACGAATGGAGCATCCACTTCAACATCAGCCGCGACGGCAAACTCTTCGCGGGCGACGGCGGCGACCCCGGCCAAGTGGCAAAGGCCGAAAACGGTGAATGGATTTGGATCTTCCACCCCGAGCTTACCGGCAAGACCGTTGACTCACCCGACGGCCCGGTACACATGGGAATCCTCCACGCCGAGCCGCTCGTCAACATGAGCGGCCATAACTACCATCTCGAACCGAATGTTCGCTTCACGCCCGAGGACAAGTGGATTGTCTTTCGCTCGAATTTGTTCGGCCCCACCTACGTCTTCGCCGCCGAGGTGGAAAAGACCGGCAAGCCCTGCCCAGCCAATTAGCTCGTCTGCTTGTGCTTGGCCCGCTCCCGCGGGTGCGGAACCTTGATCCACGCCATGCCGGCCGCCTTCGCTGCGGCAACCCCCATATCGGTGTCCTCGAAGACCAGACACTGCTCTGGCTTTACGCCAAGCCTTTCGGCGGCAATCAGGAATGGCTCTGGATCCGGCTTGGGGCGCGTGTAGTCCTCTGCGCCCACCAGCACTTCGAAGCGGTCGAGCAACCCGATGGCTTCAAGCGAAGCTACGATGGACTCCCGACGGCTGCCAGATACCACCGCAAACGGAATCCGTCCGTGGCTCAGGTCAATATGCTCCTTCACCTCCGGCACAGCCTCCAGCTTCGGCAGAATCTCGTAGTACAGCCCCTCCTTGCGCCGCTCCACCTCGGCCACTGGCATATCCAGTCCGTGCAGCTTGTTCAGAGTGCTAATGATGTCGGCCACGGGCATACCGCCCAGTGAGTAAAACAGGTCCTCATCGAACGCGCAGTCCCACTCGCCCAGCGCCGTCTTCCACGCCACATAGTGCAACGGCATCGAGTCCACAATCGTCCCGTCACAGTCGAACAGGTAGGCTTTGAACTCGCCAGCAGGCAGCTTCAGTTTCATGCTCATTTCTTTATTTTCTCCCATCCCGCGCTCCATAAGACGAAGCTTGTGGAATCTCCCTCTGGAGGGCTATTCTTCAATGGAAAGTTTCAACCATCTTTCCAGCAACAGAACGGAGAACGATGAGCTCTCATAATCCAGACTTTGTCCGTCCCGAAGGCAAGACCAACCAGCGCTGGGTCATATGCGCCCTGCTCTTCTTTGCCATCACCATCGTCTACCTCGGCCGCGGTGTCGTTAGCTTTCTGGAGCCGTCTCTGGAAGGCACCGTCCCCGGCATGACCTCCGGCCACGGATACATCCCCGGTCTCACGGCTGCTCTTTACGGCCGTATCGCAGGTTGCTACATGCTCGCGTACGCCGTAGGTATGGCGCTGGCGGGTGTTCTGCTAGACAAGCTCGGTACGCTCCGCGCCTTCACGCTTGCGCTCATCTTCTGGATTACCGCGTTAATGCTGCTCGGATCTTCTGTTTCCGTCCTCACTTTCGGTATATTTATGTTCCTGCTCGGCATCGGTGAGGCATCCAACTTCCCTGCCTGCATCAAGACCGTGGCCGAATGGTTCCCCAAGCGTGAACGCGCCACAGCCACCGGCATCTTCAATGCAGGCTCCAACTTCGGCGCCATCATCGCCCCCGTCATCGTCGCCTTCCTCGTCTTCCACTTCGGATGGCGTGGGGCATTTCGCGCCAGCGGACTGCTCGGCATCATCTGGCTTGCATTCTGGCTCTTGAACTATCGCCACCCCGAACAGTGCCACCGCGTCGGCCAGCAGGAGCTTGACCTCATCCTTAGCGATCCGGTCGAGAAGGTTCAGCGCCTTCCCTGGTCGCGCATCGTCGGTTACAAGGCGACGTGGGCCTTTGCCATCGGCAAGTTCCTCACCGACGGCATCTGGTGGTTTTATCTCTTTTGGCTGCCCCACTACCTCTCCGACGCCTATCACCTTGACCTCAAGGCCAACCGCCTGCCGGTCATCACCGTTTACGCCATCTCCGCCATCGGCTCAGTGGGCGGCGGATCAATCTCTTCCGCTCTCATCAAACGCGGCAAGTCCGCCAATGCCGCTCGCAAGACGGCCTTGCTCATCTGTGCGCTGGCGGTTGTTCCTGTTATCTGCGCCCCTTTCCTTCATAATCTTTGGGGCGTTGTCGCTCTCATTGGGCTGGCTACCGCCGCACATCAGGGCTGGTCGGCTACCCTCTTCACCCTGCCCTCCGATATGTTCCCCAAATCGGCCGTAGGCAGCGTCACTGGCCTTGGCGGGATGATTGGAGCAGGTGGCGGCGCAATCATGCACGTGCTGGTTGGCCATCAGGCTGAAACTCACAATTACATTCCGCTCTTTGCCTACGCCTGCTCGGGCTATCTGCTGGCCCTGCTTATCATTCACATCCTCATCCCCAAGCTGACGCCCGTGAATGTCGAGTAGGCTCCACTCAACCCCTCTACAAGACCATCCCCCGGCTCCGGCCGGGGGATTTGTTCTTGCTTTGCTCTTGTTCCTGCTACGTGATAATCTTCGCATACCAATTGTAGGACCACCTAATCCAATGGCTAAAACCACAACAACCACCGCCTCCAAACACAGCCAACTCACAATGCAAGTGGTGGACCACATTCGCTCGCTCATCGAGTCCGGAGAATTGCGTTCCGGCGATCGTCTTCCGCCCGAACGCGAACTGGCCCGCAAACTCAAGATCAGCCGCTCCAGCCTTCGCGCCGGACTCGGCTTCCTCTCCGCCATGGGCGTACTCAAGAGCCGCCATGGCGCCGGCACATTCGTTGCCACAGGCCCACCGCAGCTCGATTCCAGCTCCCTGACAGTCCTAGGCGCACTGCACGGTTTTCAGCCCTGGCAAATGTTCGAAACCCGCATGGTGCTGGAACGCGCCCTGGCCGCATTGGCAGCCGAGCGCGCCACAGACGAGCATATCGCAGCACTTGCCGATGAAGTCGCCGAGATGTACGCCGCCATCGAAGACCCGCAGGAGTACCTCATCCACGACGTGCGGTTCCATCGCACGATAGCCGTCGCCAGCGGCAACCCTATTCTGGCAGCCCTTATGGAGACCGTCACAGCCGCCCTCTACGACCGCCGTCGCCACTCCGTCTCCGGCGCCATTGACCTCAAAGAGTCCGCTGAAGCCCACCGCATTATTTACCGTGCTATCCGTGCCGGTAAGCCCGAGCAGGCTCGCATCGCCATGGACCAGCACCTCAATCAGGCGCGCGTCGCCCAAGCCTCCGAACCCACCGCAGGAGCCGCAGTAATGGGCGAACCACCCGCCCCAACACGGCTGCGTCCCTCGCGCTCCAAGTCGTCGGCGCAGGCTAATGCTGCACCCTCTGACGCTGCCGAGTAATCAAATCACTGGACAAGTTTGGTCCTGCTAACCTACCCTGAATGAACAGTGGTCGGACCTTTGTTTCACATAGTGGTCTGATCCATTGCATAGGTATTGATGCCCCCCACTACCCAACCACATCCGCTGACCGACTTGGCCATCATCGTCCACGAAGACGACAACGTGGCTGTGGTCTCGCAGGAGTTGGCCACCGGGGCCGGTATCCTCCTGCCCTCCGGGAACGCGATTGTGCTGAGTGACGATCTTGCCCCCGGCCACCGCATCGCCATAGACGATGTTCCAATCGGCCAGTTCATGATCCAGTACGGACACCCCATCGGTACCTCGCTCGGCATCAAGGCCGGAGACATCGTTAGCATCCGCAACATGAGCAACGACGTCCCTGTGGTCCGTGAGGTTCCCGCCGACCTCTTCAATCCTGCCCCCGATTACCTGCCGGACGACCAGATTCCCACCTTCGCTGGCTTCCGCCGCCCCGACGGGCGAGTGGGCACACGCAACTTCATCCTGATTGTCCCCACTAGCATGTGTGCCAGCCACGAGGCCCAGCAAATTGCCATGATGGCCGAGTTCCAGCACTACTCCCGCAGCCGCTTCCCCAATGTGGACGGTGTGGTGGCCATCCCTCACAACAAGGGCTGCGGCTGTCAGAGCGGCTCCAACCTCGAAGTCATGCTGCGCACCTTGGCCAACTACGCCGCGCATCCCAACGTCGGCGGCGTTGTGTTGATGGACCTCGGCTGCGAGAAGACGAACTTGCCCGTGGTCGAAGAGTTTATGCAGCGCACACTGGGGGGCCTGACTAAGCCAACTGCAAAGATTGGCATACAGGACGTCGGTGGCACGGCCAATGCCATCCATATCGGCATGGAGGCAGTCCGCGAGATGCTGCCCATCGTCAACCGTACCGAGCGTGAACCTGTCTCGATTAGCGAGTTAGTACTGGGCGTCAAGTGCGGCGGCTCCGACGGTCTCAGCGGCCTATCCGCCAACCCCAGCCTCGGCGCAGCGGCAGATCTGCTGATTCGTTCCCACGGCACCGTCCTGATGACTGAGGTACCCGAGTTCTGCGGCGGAGAGCACATACTGGCCCTGCGCGCCAAGGACGCCACCACCGCCCGGGCCATCTACTCACTGGTGGATTGGTACAAGGATTACGCTCGTTCAGTCGGCAGCGAACTCAACGATAACCCCGCACCAGGCAACATCGCCGGCGGACTCACCAACATCACCATCAAATCGCTGGGTGCCATCACCAAAGCCGGCACAACACGCGTTGAGGGTGTTACCGAGTACGCCGAAGCTCCACGTGGCCGCGGCCTCTTCCTCATGCAGGGCCCCGGCTACGATCAGGAATCCACGCCCGGTCTGGTCGCCGCCGGCGCCACCGTTGTCGTCTTCACCACCGGACGCGGCACAACCATCGGCAACGCCATCTGCCCTGTCATCAAGTTGGCCTCCAACAACGCTATCTTCCACCGCATGATTTCAGACATCGACCTCTCAGCGGGCGACGTCATCGAGCGCAAGGAATCATGCACACAGGCTGGAGCACGTATCTTCCGCCACATCCAGAAGGTGTCCAGCGGCGACCTTCTGGCCAAGGCCGAGACCCACAAACACCGTGAGTTTGGCATCTGGGCGGAACGCGCCATAGCCCTCTAAATTCCATTTAGGGAATCCGACCCCCTCTGTTACCGTTTTGGGAATACAGTTGGATTCCCCCTTTGAAAAGAGTTCACTCCCACAGATGGTTACTTTATAAACTTTGGTTACTTGCTAGTGGGTTACTAAATGTCAACCACACAAACCTCTCTTCATGTCATCCCGAAGACTCGTCAATCGCTGCTGGCTCATTTGGGGCCACTCTTCCTCACTGTTGGCCTCTTCTTGCTGCTCGGCTACCACCCTTTCGCCGAAGACGCAGGGATGTACCTCTGCGCCGTCAAACAGTGTCTGCATCCGAGCCTATTCGAAGCCGTGCAGCCCTTTGTAGCCTCCTATGCCCATCTTTCAGCCTTCCCCTGGCTGCTTGCCTCCCTGACACGCCTCAGCCACCTACCGCTCGATTGGCTGCTATTTCTCACCCAGGTAGCACTTCTCTGGTTCTTGGTATATAGCCTATATAGGCTTTCGCGCCTGTGCTTTCTTACTCGCACAGCCTGCTGGGTATCCACAATCCTTGCTGTTCTGGCCATGTCAACACCCGTAGCCGGAACCTCTCTTTCGCTGGCCGACCCCTACCTGACCTCACGCTCCATCGCCACCCCTCTCACCTTGCTGCTATTGGTCTTTGTGCTCGAGGAACGTGCCTACCCAGCTCTGGCCATGCTAGGGTTGCTTGCCGCTTTCCATCCTCTGATGGCCTTATATGCTCTCTTCTTTGCCCTGATTGTCTGGATGCAACATGAGTTGCGCCTGAAGGCCACACTCATTCTCTGCGGCGCCGTCTTCTCTTCCATGACGATCACGGCCCTCATCGCTTCTCTCGCGCCGGACTCTCCTGCCGCCGCCCAGGCCGCGCTCACCCGCACCTACTTCTTCCTTTCGCAGTGGCACTGGTACGAGATCTCAGGCCTGCTCCTGCCGCTTGCCATCCTCTTCTGCCTCTACGTCTCCGACAGCGGCCACTTTGCCCCACAGTTGCTCCGCCGCGCCGCGCTCAGCAGCGCTTCGCTGGCCTGCGGGGTCACATCCATCCTCATCAGTCTGATTTACGCCCAGCCGCACTCCGCCTCTTACGCCGTGGCCAGGCTGCAACCCCTGCGCATCTTCCATACCGTCTATCTGGTGATGTTCGTGCTTCTGGGCGGCACACTGGCAGAGTGGTTGGCCCGCCGCGCCCGCAGTCGCACCATGCGCTACGCCGCTTTGTCCACCGTGCTGCTGGCCGCAGCCGTTGCCATGTTGCTCACCGGACAACAGACATTCCCCGCATCCACGCACATCGAGGCCCCCTGGCGCATCCCGCGCAATCCCTGGATGCAGGCATTCCTCTGGGTGCGTCAATCCACGCCGCAGAACGCAATCTTCGCGCTCGACGCCAACTACATCACCACCGACGGCGAGGACGCCATCAACTTCCGCGCCGTAAGCGAGCGCAGTTCCCTCTCTGATTACTCCAAGGACGGCGGTGCCTCAGCCATCTTCCCCCGTCTTGCTCCCATCTGGCAGCGCGGCATGAAACTTTCAACCGATCTCAGCACACTCACGGACGCCGTACGCATCCAGCGTTTGCAGCCTGCGGGTGTCGGCTGGCTCATCCTGCAAAAGCGTCTGCAGATTGGCGACGCCCGCACCGGCTTCGACTGCCCCTACTCCAACGACACCGTCATGGTCTGCCGCCTGCCTGTAACTCCGCAATGACAAACGGCGCTCCCGGTTGAGAGCGCCGCGAATGACTCGGTTGCTTGAATGGTTCTATGGAACGCGCAGCGGCCGGAAGCCGTCGTGCGGGAACAACCCTGTCGGGTAATCCACCGTCGGATACTGCGGCCGGAACAGGTAGCGCACAAAGAACCCGCCCGAAACCTCGTTGTAGTTGCTGGTGTTGTTGCCGCTCAGGAACCCGCCCACATACCAATGCTCGGTGATGTAGTAGGAGAACTGCCCGTCAATGTTGTAGTTCAGCGCCACGTTGGTCGTCAGCGGTGTCCTTGCGCAATTTTGCGCAAACGCGCTGGAGGACGTACCCGCCGGGCAAATGGCCGTTGCCCAGCCGTTCTGTTCGCCGCGGTCCAGCGGGAACCAGTCCTGCCCTGACTCTTCGAAAGCCTGAATGCCAACCGAACCGTCAATCACATAGTGCCACTTCGGTCCGTAGTGCCCGTTGAACGTGATGGGCACACCCGCCAGGAAGTACACATTGGGGCTGAAGTACCCGCCCAAGCCGTACGTCATGCCAATCTCGTTGTAGGAGAAGTGCTCGGCGTAGAAGTTCACGCCCACGTTCAGGCTGCCATACTCCGGAAAGACCTTGGCGCGCCAGTAGGCGCCCATCGTGCCGTCAATCTTCTTGTTCTCCAGCACGTGGTAGCCGCTCAGGTCCGCGCCCTCGGCCACAATGTACAGGCCGTTGCGCTCGGTACCCTTGTCGAAGCGGATGCCGCCGCCGCTGGACACCACGCCGCCCCAGATGTTGCCTCCGTAGACGGCCGTCGCCGTGCCCGGGTCGCGCATGCCGGCATAGCTCAGCACCGTGTCCTTCACGTTGTCGCGGTCAGCGAAGAAGGTGAACGGCCCGCCGCCAACCTTCCACATGATGTGACCAATCCAGTTGCGCACCAGAAACTCATACGGCGTGTAACCGATGGAAAGGCCGAAGTTCTGCGTCACGAACTGCACTTCCCCGCCTACGCCCGTCGCAGGCTGTTGGAACGTCGCACCCTGTGCGTTGATGGGCACCGTGCCTAGGAAGGGAATGAAGTTCGTCGTCGAAGGCGAACCAGTGTAGGCAGTCGAGTTGATGATGCCGGGATCCAGGAAGACCGCGCGCGGAATCACCGTCGCTCGAATCATCTTGATGAGTGTCGCAGAGGCCTCGAACGGCACCTCAAGATCCGACATCTGGTCCAGCCCCGATGTCCCGCTGCGGTAGCGGCCGATGCCCGTTCCGCCCAGCCATCCGCTGTAGCTGGCCTCCAGCGACGCCAAGTTCAGCATCGTCTGGTCACGTTCGTTCAGCGGTGCCACTGCGCCCAGTGCCGGGTTGTAGTCTCCGCGCAGCGGGGGAATATTGTTCCGCATCAGCTGGTTGTCGCTCGGAGGAGTCCCCAGCGGATAAGGCGCGCCTGGTTGCGGGAAGGGCTGGTATCCATACTGAGAGGGTGGTGCCGGATAGCTCATGGACGGCTGCTGTTGCGGCTGCACGGTCGTAGCCGGTTGCTGGGTCTGAGTCTGAGCCCGTCTTGGCCGATAGTACGGCACGGTACCCCGCGCTCCCGGCTGCGGATACTGCTGCCCGTTGTCGTCGCCTGTGGCTGCCGCTGGAGGCGCTGCCTGCTGCGCGGCTGCCGCCTGTGCTGCCGTCCTCTTGCTCGGGGCCTTCCTCTGCTGCGGCAGCATCTGGTAGCTGTTGTCGCCACTGTCGTTCACGTTGGCGCCGCCCGAGTACTGCGCCACCTCGATATTCTCCTTCGGCGGCGAACTCACACCTTCCATCGTCTTCGTCTTGGCGTTCGGGTCCGACTGCTGCGCACGGATGTCCTCGGCCTGATACGCCGCAATGTCCGGATGCAGCGAAGTTGTAATGGCACCAGTGCTCTTCGAGACGGGTGCATTCCCCACATAGCGGATAGGCGGCAGCACATCGGTCTGCTCGGCCTGCGCAGGCTTCGTCGTATCCACAACCACCTGCATCGTCGGCAGCATAGCCACCGTGCGCTCCGGCGCATAATAGCTGGACGCGTCGGCAGTCTTCACCGCCTCGGCGTTGATGCTCGTCACACCCGAGTACGGCACATAGGGCCTGTACTCGCTGTCCGGAACCACCGCTGCCTGCTCGCTCTGTGGTGCCTGCACCGGCTGTTCCGCTTGGGGAGTGGCCTGAACCGGCGCGTAGGTTGCCACCTCCGTCGCCTGCGGTGGGACGGGTTTCGCCTCTGCCGTCAAAGCATCCGCCGGCGACATTCCGGCAACCAGAACTTCAGTCTCTCTTGTCCCCGGCTGCGGAACACTATTCTTCGACTGCGGAACATAGTCACGCAGTCGCTGGGTCTGCCCCGGCAACTGTTGCGCCCGGCTTGGCGCAGGTACGCATGGCGGTTGTGTGCACATATAGTTCGGCACCGACGGCTGGTTTGTGTATCCATAGGTGTTGTTCAACACCACCGGCGGCTGCCCATACTGGTTGTAGTAGCTGGGCAGATACGGTGCCACAGGAGCCTGCTGTACCGGCGCAGGATTCTCCGTTCCCGGTGCCAGCAGCGTCACCAAATCCTGCTGCTTGCTCGCACCCGGTAGATACACACCTGTCGGTGCCGGGTGGCTCAGCTCTGCGGCCAGTTCCGCGCCCGGGTCCGGTGGCGGCATCGCCGCCAAAGAAGCCTTGTAGTAGTCCGCCGCACGTTGATTGTCGCCGCGCGACACTTCGAACCGTGCCGCCTCGCTCAGCAACTGCGAATCGTGCGGATAGAGATTCAGGGCGTAGCGCAGCCATATCTCAGCCTGCTTGTTGTCACCGTTGGCCAGCGCCGCAGACACAGCCGAGCGGTAGTCGCCGTCCGACGCCGCGCTCATATCCTGCGCCTTGAAGATGGCCTCGGCCTCCTTCGGATTGCCCGCACCCATGTACCCGCCGGCCAGCGCCGTCATCACCCCCGGATTGTCCGGAAACGCCCGCGCCGCCGCGTTCAAAATCGCCAGCCCGCGCTTCGGGTTCCCCGCCGCCGTCGCCTGATCGGCGCGCCGCACCGCCCAACTGGCCCAGATCGTCTGCAACTGACGCCGCTGGTCGTCGTTTAAATCAGTGCGGCTCCCCAGTTGCATCAAAGCATTGTAGAGACCGGCGTCGTTGCTGGAGTTGAACAGCAGCCATGCGTCCTGAATCTGTATGTCCGCCGGCGGAGCCACCTTGCGCGCCGCATACTCCTGCTGCACGCGATGCAGGAAGACCGCGGCCTGCGTTGGCTCGCCCAGCGAGTCGTACACCCCTGCCATCGTCTGCAGGTACTCCGGGTCCTGCTCCAGTTGCTTGCGCACGTCCAGCGGAATCTGTTGCACCTGCGCTACCGCCTCACGGTCGTGTCCCGTGGCGTGCAGCGTGTTCATCAGGCCCTTCCATCCGTCCACGCGGTCCGGATGCGTCATCAACACCTGCCGGTACAGCGCGTAGGCCTGTTGCGAGTTGCCCCGCTTCATGTAGATGTCGGCCAGTTGCAGCTCGACAGGAACCGATGGCGCCTGCCCCGCCGAGGTCTCAATCGCGACCGCCTTCTCCAGGAACCCCTGCGCCACCTCAAGCTGGTTCTGCTTGTCGTAGATGGCGGCCAGCGTGCTCAGGAACCCCGCGTCCTTCACCGCCATGTCGTAGCTGCCCGGCGGCATGGACTCCAGCGTCTGCACAGCGGCTGCGTCCTGTCCCATTTCATGCTCAATGCGCACCAGACCCTGCCACGCGCTCACATTGGCCGGATCCTCGGCCAGCACCTGCCGGTACAACCCCGCCGCCTGGTCCATGTGGTTGCCCAGTTGCAGCAGGTCGGCGTACTGCATCTGCGTGTCCACCTTCATGCCCTTCCCGTTCTCCGGGAACGGCATGTCCAGCGCGCTCTTCAGCACCCGCTGCGCGTCGGCGTCGCGGCCCACGGCCATGTAGCAACTGGCCAGCGTGCGCAGGAAGTCGGGGTCCTTCATCATCTTGGCGTGCACCGCCGCGGGAATCTTCTTCTCTGTGTCCAGCGCCGCCTGCGGATGCCCCGCCTGGTACTGCGCCGTGAAGATGCCCTTCCATCCCTCGATGTCCGTCGGTTCCTTCTTGATGTACTGCGCGTAGATGGGCAGCGCCGCCTCGGGCTGCTGCGCCTTCATCAGCGTGCCGGCCAGCCCCAGCAGTCCCTCCGGCGCGTTCGGCCGCATCTCCAGCGACGAGCGGTACTGCGCCTCGGCGTTCACCAGATCGTTCTCGTTCAGCGATGCCTCGCCCTCGCTGATGGCGTAGTAGTAGCGCGAATCCGCCAGCGCCTTGTCCAGCCCGGGATCCTTCGAACCATCCTGTATGGCCTGCGTCATATAGCTGATGGCGCCGCCGAAGTTCTGCTGCTCCATGCGCACGTAGCCCATGCCAGCCAGCGCGGAGTTGTTGTCCGGCTCACGCTCCAGAATCGCCTTGAAGCGCGTCTCCGCCTCGTCCAGATGCTTCGCGTTCAGCGCCTTGTAGGCTGCCGCCTCCTCGACCGCGCGCTGCCGTTCCGCCTCGGCCGCCGCCTTCTCCTCCGGAGTCATCGCAACCGGCTGCGACGCCGCCCGCTTCAAATCCAGATTATGCAGCGCTCCGGCCAGTTGCGCGTCCTTGTGCGTGGCCAGAAACTGCTTGATGGCCTCCGCCTGGTTCGGGTTCTGCGAGTCCCACAACAGCGACTGGCGCAGCGCGTCTACTGCCTCTGGGTCGGCCGGATGCTTGGCCAGCATCTCCTGCCCCTCGTGCCGCGTCTTGTTGTCGTAGGTCAGTATGCGCCCCAGCACGATCTGGTAGCGCGAGTCCCTCGGATACTTCTCGATGAGCGCGCGCAGCCCTGCAATCGCGTGCGGACGTCCAGACGGCGTAGCCGCTTCGGTCTCGTAGTACGCAATAGCCATCTCGCCCGGCGGCGGAGACGTTCCGTAGATCTGCCGGTAGATGTCCATGGACTGCGAGTACTTTCCGGCCTTTGCCAGATTGCCCGCATCGTCCAGTTGCTGCTGGTGCCCCTGCGCCGCCACCATCTCTTCCACGCGCGCAAGGTTCGGGTCGCTGGGATTGATGGTGCGGATGCGCGCCAGATACTCGTTCATCTGCTCCGTGTCGCCGTCCAGCTTGGCCGCGCGCGCCAGCCCGCCCAGAGCCTCGGTGTTGCGCGGATTGCTCAGCAGCACCTGCTTCCACAGTTGAGCGGAGAGGTCGATGCGTCCCTTGGCCTCAAAGTTGCGGGCGCGATCCAGTAGTAACTGCACTGCATCGTTGGTGATGGCGGCAGATGCCGTCTTGGGTTTGGTGGCAGCAGCCGTAGCCGCCGATGGTTTCTTGGCGGCAGTCGCTGTCTGCGCCTGCACCGTCCCGAGTGCAACGGCAAGTACGCAGACTGATATGCCTGCTACTACCCAGCGCTTTGGCCGTGTTAACTTCATGAGTTCCGTCCAAAGAAGATTATCGCGTTTTAATGTTTTTTGCTCGACAATTTTCAGGCTATCACCCTCATTTTCCAGAGCCTAGCCCCAAAAGCCGCTTAGCGCCACTTCAGCTTCAGCCGCCCGTCCTTGTCCAGCTTGTAACGCTTCTCCAGCCATCCGTACGTGAAAAGCGCCATGTTCTGGTCGTAATACAGTGCCGGACGCCCGTATAAACCACTCTCCGAGTCCAGCGAATCCGCCAGTCTCTTGTGCTGTATGTCGGCCAGATTCTTGTGACCGAGCACATCCAGAAACGGCACCAGCGCAGCCGAGAAGCACAGCCCGCCATTGACGTTCTTGACAACACCGTCGCTAGCCACAACCATCGGCGGCACGTCCTTGTCCTTCAAGTAGGCGGCCATTCCGGGCAAACTCTGCAACTCCTCCTGCACTCCCGGCGTCTGCTGGTCGGCAATGCCCAGCCAGAGGTAGACGCGCAGCGCATCAAAGCTCCCCACTCCTTGCGAACTCGGCGTAGCCGCCGGAGGTTGTGCCGATACCGCATCGGTCGTCGGTGCCGCACTCACCTGCATTCCGTCCTTCGCAGCGTCTGCCGTGGCAGTATCTTCCTTCTTTGTGCCGTCGCCCGGAGACGGAACCGACATCCAACCAGATCCGGCCGTGCACTTGGCCCAGTCCGGCGCATATCCGATTCCATTGATGCGGTTGTAAAGCTCCGGCAGCTCCGCCACCATCGCCTTCCACGGTCCGCGCGGAAAGCTCTCCGCCATGTACTCCAGCAGAAACGGCGGCGCATAGCTCGGATTCACCGTCCAACTCAAATCGTCTTCGTGGAACCCCATCGGTCCCGGCATCAGTATGGGCCCGCTCGCGCAACTGGTCGGCATCAAGGTCACCTCACTGGCGGCCATGCGGCTTGCCAGCGCCGACCCCATCTCGGTGTACTCCGGCTCATTCCACAGCCGGCCCGCCTCCAGTAAGTCGTATGTAATCCACAGGTCGGCGTCACTGGCCGAGTTTCCGTCCAGCGGCCCCCAGCTTCCATCCGGCCTCTTGCCCCAGTTCCACGCCGGCAGATGCTCCCGCAGGTCGCCGTGCGCCAGATTGTCGCGCGTCCATGCCAGCAGCTTGTCGAATCGAGCATGGTCGCCAGCCACCAGTGCGAAGAACATCGCATACGCCTCGGACTCCGACGTCGTCCGATCGGCTACGCTACGGTCAATCACCCGCCCCTGGTCGTCAATGAAGACCTTGGCGTAGTTTTCCCATAGCGGCCACTTCTTCTGCTCGGCGCGACATCCGTTCCCCGCCACCAGTGACGCCGCCACCAACACCAGCACTGCTGCATAGCAAAGGGGACGGCGCGCCGCAGCGCACCATCCCCCGTTGTTCTTTGTTGGGTTCACCGCCGCTATTCCTACTCTCCCTGTAGCCGTCTGCGCGCACGGCGCCGCAGCCACACTCTGGTCCACACGGCCAGGAAGAAGGCGATGAAAATCACCACCAGGACAATCGCCCACGGGAACATCGTGAACCACAGGCTGATCTGCATCAGCAACGGCAGGTTGCCCACATGGTAGACGTCGCTGCCGATGCGGTACGACTCGAACTTGCCATTGTGCAGTACCGCCACCGAGTTGGCGATGTCGCTCGACTGCGAGTTCTTCAGGAAGTTGTCCAGGAAGGCCTGCGTCACGGTGTGGTCCTTCAGCGCAATCACCACCACCGTATGCCCCGCCGAATACGGAGACTCCATCCCCTCGATGAGCGCGTCCGGCACGCCACCCGATGTCATCAGGCTGCCCGAACTCACATGGTCGTTCGCCGTAATCTTCCACCACGCATGCTGCAGCGGGGCAAAGAATCCCTGCGAATCGGTCACGTGTACACCGTTGGTGTCTATGATGACCGGCATGTGGTGGCCCAGTTGGCCCAGCGCCGCCTGGTCCTGCACCGTGCCCAGCACCAGATAATCGCGTCCACTGCCTACGCCCAGCGAGTCCGCGCCGCCTACCGTCACGCGCAGCACCGGGAAGCCCGTCTGCGCGCCGAAGTGAGCCATCAGCGCCAGGAAGAGTTCGACTTCGTCTGTCGTCGGCGTATCCGGCATGACCACGGTCGTGTCGGCCAAATCAGCGCGCCGTGTGAACGGGAAGCCCGCGTTGGCGAACAACTCAAGGTTGGGCAGAACGATCCAGTGCGGAATGTTCTGCAAGTCCAGATACGAACTCTTGAGGATGGCCCCCTGCAAATTGAGCGGCGCCGTGTCCTGGCACTCGCCCTTCTTCGCAATCTGGAAGAAGAACTTCAGCAGCAGTGAGTTCGAGAACGGCCGCATGTTCACCACCGGCACTGGCACGTCCACGCGCGCCTCCTGCGCCGCCTTGTCGGTGTGCGGCAATGGCGTCGAACCGATGTACTGGTTGTTCATGAACACCTGCAGCGAACTGTCGTTCGACAATGGAATACCGTTGTAGCGGTAGTCCAGCCGCAGCGTGATGTCCTTGCGGTCGCCGTAGTACATGTCCGGCGGAACCCGCATATAAACGCCGATAGGCACCGACCCGTCGCCTTGCAGCGTCTCGCCCTGCACCAGATCCCACATGGGAGTGATTTTGTCCGTACGCAGCCAGCGAGGCGCGTCGTTCAGCGCGTGCACCTTTGGCAGGTCCATCTCTGGGATATGCATCGACGAGCCCTGCAGGAAGCTCTCCTGCAGCGAGACGGCCTGCGCCGCCTGCACCAAATCGTCGCCGTTGTCGCCGCTCAGCACCAGAAGTTTTCCGTATGGGTCGTTGGGATTGGTCTTCATGCTGACGCCCGCCCCCGTGCCCATTCCGGCATTCAACGCCGCCGGCAAGGACGCCGCTCCCTCTGCAATCACAATCGCATTCCCGCTTGGTATCGTCCCAAAGCTTACCGGGAACTTAATCACGCGGTAGTCCGTCAGCACGCCGAACCACGAAGCCACAATCCCCGCCGCCTGGATAGCCTTCTGCGAAGGCTGACTCAGGAATACCACAGGAATCCGCGGATGCAGGTTCACTGACGCGTCAAAGAATGGCAGCGGCAGCAGTTTCAAATCGTCGGGCAGAGGCAGCAGGTCGCCGTTCAATTCCATCGTCGTCGTCGTGTCCACGCGCGACCAAAGCGTCGAATGCGCGGGGTCCTCGCAGTTCAGCGTGTAGTGACCGATAAACTCGAACGTCACCTGATTGTCGCGTGCCAGCATCTCCACCGGCATCTGCAACGTAGCCTCCAGCAGCGTGCTGTTCCCATTGCGCGTCACCTGGATTGGAATGTTCTGCGGCGCGAGAATGGTGCCTTTGTTGGTCGGTGCGCCACCGGCCGTGTACACGCCCGTCATGTCCACGTTCGTCACTACAGGAATCGTGGCGAACAGTGTCCCGTTCAACATCACTTTCAGATGGCTCAGCGCCGGAATCAGCCCCGGCGAGAAGTGGTAGCGCAGGTGCATCGTCGCCGTCTTCACCACCTCGGTCGGCGGCACGGAGAAGTACACCTGATGGTACGAGTCCACGCCGTGCAGTTCGATGACGTCAGGCACACCGATGTCAGCCAGCGTGAACACGCTGCGGAAGGTCCCGGGCGTGGGCGAGGAGTATCCCACGTCGTGGCCGCCCAGCGCTTGCGCGGCGACCTGCGCCGGCGTCAGCACCGTTCCGCCCACGCCCACGCTGGCGTTGCCGCCCTGCGCTATGGCCGATGTTCCGCCCAGCACAACCGCCAGGGCCAGCGCTGTCGTCAGTATTCCGGTCGCCATTGCGGCCTTCCTCTTCTTCCTCTTATTGTGCATACGCCTCGTTGATGCCACCACTCCACGGAAGGTTGTTCCCAGTCCATAGAAGGAGAGTTGAATGATGCGGAAAAGACTGGCCAGCGGACGGTCCGCTTCGCGTGACTCGCCCCAGCCTAGCCATGTGTCGGCACGGGAGTAAAGCACCATGGTCAGCATCTCCTCCTCGTGCAGTGTAAGCGGGTCGAACTGCACGCGCAGCTTCCCTTCCGAATTCGCCACCACGGTCGCAGGCAACTCGGCGTCGCCCATCACCAGCGGAAACACCATGCGCACCGAGTCGCCCGGCCCCGCATTCAGGCCCTGCTCCATGTCCACGGCCGTCCCGCCTGTGGAAAGATCCACTGTCATGCCCTGCGCCACCGCGCCGTCGGCTGTCACCACTGCCACCGGCACCTCCATCACCACGCGCACCGTCAACCTTCGCTGCTGCGATTCGCGTGCCACTGCCGTGGCCACTCCAAGTATGACGACGTTGAACAGGGTCCATATACAGTTCATCACCACCGTGCCCGGATGCGTCACATCCAGCCAGAAGAACCGCGGTATCGCCATCAACAGCCCAAAGATGTTCAGCCCCAGCAGCAGCAGGAACGGCTGCGCGATGCGTGTGTCGAAGAACGACCGGTTCACCACCCCGCCCTTGGCCGTCACGTCGAACTCGCCCAGCTTCGGGTTCATCAGTGCCACCGTCGTCGGCAGGAAGATGTACGGCGACAGCACCGCCTCGTACACCTCATTCCAGAACGAGTGTCTATGTTGTCCTTGGATGCGCGAGTTCGTGATGCTGGAGATTACAAGGTGCGGCAGCGCGTAAGCCAGAATCTGTGCCCAGTACCCGGGTACGTTGGTGTGCCCCAGAATGAGATAAATGAGCGGCGCCGTCAAAAAGATGAGCCGCGGCATTCCGTACAGAAAGTGGATCATGCAGTTGAAGTAGCAAAAACGCTGGTACCAGCGCAGCCCGGCACGGTACAGCGGATTGTCGGTGCGCAGCACCTGAATCATGCCCCGTGCCCAGCGAATACGCTGTTTCACGTGTCCGCTCAACCGCTCCGTGGCCAGCCCTGCCGCCTGCGGAATGTTGATGTAAGCCGTGTTCCACCCACGCAGCTGCATTCGCAGCGACGTGTGCGCGTCTTCAGTCACCGTCTCCACGGCAATGCCGCCAATCTCGTCCAACGCCGTGCGCCGCATCACCGCACACGACCCGCAGAAAAACGTTGAGTTCCAGAAGTCGTTGCCGTCCTGCACCACCCCGTAAAACAGTTCGCCCTCGTTCGGAATCACGCGAAACTGTCCCAGATTCCGCTCAAACGGATCCGGCGAGTAGAAGTGGTGCGGAGTCTGCAGCATCGCCAGATTCTGGTCGCGCAGGAACCAGCCCATCGTCACCTGCAGAAAGCTGCGCGTCGGCACATGGTCGCTGTCAAAGATGCACACAAACTGCGAGTGCAGTTTCTTCAATGCCAGATTGATGTTCCCTGCCTTGGCATGCTCATTGCTGGTGCGTGTCATGTACCCCACACCCGCCTCTTCCGCGAATCTCCGAAACTCCTCGCGGTTGCCGTCGTCCAGTATGTAGACGTTCAGCTTGTCCGACGGCCAGTCAATGTTCATCGCCGCCAGCGCCGTGTAGCGCACCACATTCAACGGCTCGTTGTACGTCGGTATCAGTAAATCCACCGCCGGCCACGCCTCCGGATCGTCAGGCAAAGGAACCGGAGTGCGCCGCAGCGGCCAGATGGTCTGGAAGAATCCCAGAATGAGAATCATGAACGCGTACAGCTCGGCGAACACCAGCAGGAACATGAAGAAGCAGTCCAGTGCCGTCCAGTGAGTCGCCGGATCCTGAAAGTACGTAATCACAGTCCGGATACGCCAGAAGCAATAGCGATAGGTCGAGAACAGCGAGCAGAACATCAGTGTCAGTGTGATGACGTACGAGTTCGAGCTCTTATCCAGCCATACGGCCAGCATCACCAGCAGCAGCCCCAGCAGTCCCTGCTGCGGCCACGTCAAATTGATGGTGCCAGTGAACAGCAAGGCCGCAAAACCAAGCAGAATGAGAATTACCCTGACAAATCGGGTTACCGGGCTTGTGCCCCCTTCCAGTTCGCGCCAGAAAGCGGAGTTCGTCATCTATCGCTCACTCCACCGCGTCCCGCGGAAGGCCTGCACGGCCGGCGCGGTCGTGCTCCGCAGCCAGCCGGCAAGGTTCAGAAAGTCCTCGGCCGCAGGTGATCCCGGCGCGTAATCCATCACCGTCATCCCCTCGGCCAGCGATTCACTCACCGCAGGCGAGCGACGAATGGCGAACGGCAGCAAACGCTCGCCCAGTTGCTGGCGCATCACCTCGCGCACATCCAGATGCAGCGGCAGTGTCGCGTCAAACTGGTTCAAAATGTACAGCGGACGCATCTGCCGCCCGTCCGTGTCGTACTGATCGGCAAAGTACTTCTCCACCGCCGTCAGACCGATCACCGAGTTCATGTCCGGTGCTACTGGCACCAGCACCGTCGGCGCCAACTTCGCAATTCGCCGCGTCAGCCGTGCCGAGCCCGTCCCCAGATCCAGCAGGATGCGCGTGCAGCCTCGACTGTTGCGGGTAATCTCATCGGCCAGCCAGTCCGGGTCCTGCTCGTTGGCCCGCTCCGTGTCGTAGTTCACCAGAAAGATGGGCGCATCCGTGCTCCCCGGCGGCGGCGAGAAGGTTCTCACTACGCCAGGCCGTAGCTCGCGCGCCCCAAAGTAGAACGGTAGCAGCCCGTAGCTGGTCGTGTCCGTCAGCAGCACCTTTTCCCCTAACGATGCCAATGCCCTACCCAGTGTGGCCACTATGCTCGTCTTGCCCACTCCTCCGGCCAGCGAGAACACCGCCAGCGCAGGCGTCCTCACTTCACGCTGCCGCGACGGCTGTGCCTGCTGCTCCTCGGCTCCGCCCTCGAACACGCCCTTCAGCGCAAACCAGCGCGATGCCACACGCTCCCGTGATTGTTGTAGTGTGTTGGCTAGCGGAGAACCTCCAGCCTGCACCATCGCATCACCCGCGAATGCCGTCCCCTGCTGTTCCTGCGCCCCGTACAGCCACTCCGGCCTCTGCGCCTGTCCGGGATACATATCCTGCGATTGCAGCGGCACAGGGGGTGGTGCATAGTACTGCGCCGATGGAGGCGCAGGCTGCCATGTCTGCGGCAAAGGCGATGGGGGCGGAGTCCACTGTTGCACGGGGGGCGAGGGTGCCTGATACGACTGCGGCGGATATTGCAAATTCTGCGCGGCAGGCGGAGCCTGCGGCACGACCGAACGATACGGCGCAAAACTCTCTGCGGGGCTGTATGTCTGCCGCGGTTCCGCCAGCATCTGCTCGTAGATAGCCTGTCCCGGTGGCGGAGCCTGGGCCGCCGGACGGTACACCGGATACTCAGGTGTGGAATCACGCTGCCGTAGGTCCTGCGCGTAACTCGGCGCCACAGGCTGTTGTGGCTGTGGAACGCTCCTCTGCACAGGCTGTTGTATGTACTGCTGCGGAGGCGGCGGTTGCGGCTCGTAGTACCTCGGCTGCGGAGGCGGCGGCACATACGCAGTCACCTGTGGCGGCTCATAGGCCGACACACGTTCTGGCACAACATGCGTGCGCATCGGTGCCGGTTCCGTCTGCGGTGCCACAAACGACTGCGGCGCATAGCTGGTGTGCAGTGCATGTCCGGAGTGCTTCTGGAACGGCGTCACCTCGCGCACCTCCGGCTGGTGCATGATGTGTTCCAGGTTCGTGTAGTCGTGGTCCGGTCTCTCGTAGGGATCCACCACCGATGCCTCCATCGGATCGGCCGGCTCCTCTACCTCGGGCATCGCCCGCAGGTGGCTCTCGCGGATGACCTGCGCTTCACGCCATGCCATCTCCCGCGCCTTCTGCTCCTCAATTTGTGCCAATCTGGCCGTCTGCTGGGCCGCTGCCGCCGCCTCCGCATGGCGTCGCGCCTCTTCCTCGCGCAGCGCGGCCTCCTCGCGCATGGCAGCCTCACGGGCTGATGCATCCACGTAAGCCCGGCGTTCTGCACTCTCCCTGCGGGCCATCTCCGCCGCCTGCCGCGCAGCCTCTTCCGCCTCGCGCTGGGCCTGCATCTCCGCCTCTGCCATCTGCTCGGCCGCATGCCGCCGCATCTGCGCGCGATACTCCCGCCGCGAGGCCGAGAAATCCCGGTACTTCGCTCCGTGCAGGTTTGCCCAGTCATACAACACGGCCACGTCCTCGGGCATCTCCATGGCACGCCCTGCCCCGGAGAGGCTCTCTGGATTGTTCCGCTCTGGCTTGCCCGTATCCATCAAAAATCCCGCGCCTTCCCGTGCCCGTGGCCGTCTCTGCCTTCGAAGGCTCAACGTTGGCAAACTCATAACAAGTCTGCTCAATCGACCATCCGTTGCTTGCAACGATTGTGCGAGAAATCATTGAATTATCAACATTTCCCGCGCAATCACCGTTAACTGCATGTAAACATGCGACACCTTGTGGATGCCGCTAAAGCTTGTAATAACGTTACATGACCCCGCGACGTGTTCAAGCACTTTTCCGCGGGGTATCTCCCTGGAGTCCCCCGCAGTCCCTAATTCTTTTCCCACCTGTCACTTGCAGCGGCACTCTTCCCCCAGCCGCCGCTGTGCTAACTTGAAGAAATGAGAGCGTAGCTCAGTTGGTAGAGCATCGCCCTTTTAAGGCGTTGGTCCTGGGTTCGAGCCCCAGCGCTCTCACCAACCTCACTCCTCAGTTTCCGCCAGTTTCCGCACGATATTCGTCGTCGAGAAGCCCTCGACCGTGGGCACAATCTCCACGCGGCCGCCCCATCCGGCCAACTCCTGATGGCCCACCACGTTCTCCGCTGTGTAGTCACCGCCCTTCACCAGCACATCCGGCTTCAGCGCCACAATCATCTCCAGCGGCGTCGGCTCGTTGAACAACACTACCGCGTCGGTCGCCGCCAGCGCCGCCATCACCCTCGCACGCTCGAGTTCGCCCACCACCGGCCGGTTCGGCCCCTTCAGCCCACGCACCGACTCGTCTGTGTTCAGCCCCACCATCAGCTTGCTCCCGAACCTGCGGCACTCCTCCAGCAACGTGATGTGCCCCACGTGCAGGATGTCGAAGCAACCATTGGTGAACACAATCGTCTCTCCGTGCGCTCGCCACTCGGCCACTCGCTGCCGCGCCCGCTCCATGTCTAGCAGTTTGTCCGTTGCGCGCACGGCTGAACTCGGCGTCAGCAGCGCCACTAAATCCTCGGTCTTGATGGCCACCGTGCCCCGCCGCCCCACCACCACGCCCGCAGCCAGATTGGCCAGCGGTACTGCGTCCTCAGGCTCCAATCCCGCGGCGATACAGGCTGCCAGCATCGCAATCACCGTGTCCCCCGCTCCACTCACGTCATACACCTCGCGCGCCTGCGCCGGCGAGTCAAATACACTATCCGCGCGCAACACTCGGATGCCGCGTTCGCTCATCGTCAGCGTGATGTACGCAAACCCATGCTGCGCCACCAACTCCTGCCCGGCGCGAACCAAATCATCCAGCTTGCCAGTCGCCACGCCCGTCGCCAACGACAGTTCGCCCATGTTCGGGCACACCGTCGTCGCTCCTGCGTACTTCGCCATGTCCTTCGCCTTCGGATCCACCAGCACCGGCACATCAGCGTCCTTCGCAGCTTGAATGATGGCCGCGCACACCGTCTCGTCCAGCGCGCCCTTGTTGTAGTCGCTCAGCACCACCACATTCGACTGCGGCACCAGCGCCACCGCCTTGGCTATCAGTTGTTCCCTCTCCGCCGCGCCCGGCGTCTCGCTGCTTTCCACATCCAGCCGCAGCAACTGCTGGTTCCGTCCCACAATGCGCGTCTTGGTGATAGTCGGCCTCCCGGCCGCCTGCACCGCAGCCGTATCAATTCCCGCCTGCCTCAGCAGGATGTCCAGCGTCGCCGCCTCTGCGTCCCGCCCCCAATATCCGGCCAGCATCGTCTTCACGCCCAGTCCTGCCAGGTTCAACGCTACATTCGCCGCTCCTCCCGGCTGCTCGCTGCGCCGCGTGTGCAGCAGCACAGGCACTGGCGCCTCCGGCGAGATGCGCTGCACTTCCCCGTGCAGGTATCGGTCCAGCATCAGGTCACCCACCACCAGCGCCTTCAGCCGGGGAAACGTGCCTTCCAGCAAATTCAGCGTCCGCTCTGTGTTCACAGCCATGATCTTCCTTCCTGTTGCCATTTCTTATGCGCTCAATTGCACGACTTTGGGCGGCAGCACGCGCCGCACTTCAGACAGCACCTCGTTGACCGTCACCGATGTGATGCACTTCATCCGCTGCTGCACGCACTTCTCCAGCCCGCATCCTGCGCAGTCCACCTTGTGGTAGATCACTGCGCTCTGCTTGATCTGCGGAAACCATATCCCCGGCAAATTGCGCGCTGAAAACACCGCCACCAGCGGCGTCTGCACCGATGTCGCCATGTGCATCGGCCCGCTATCGTGTCCCAGAAATAGTTTGGCGTGCGCCACCACCGCCGCGCTCTCCCGCGGCTGCGTCTGCCCGCACAGGTTCAGTGTGGGGCCGGACGTCGGCTCGTCTCTCCACACGGACATCACATCCTGACTGCGGTTGTACTCCGCCGCAGCACCCATCGCCAGCAGCGCATGCCCCGGATAAATCCTCGCCATCTGCCGCAACAGATCCTTCCAGTTCTCCGTCCCCCAGTCGTTGGCCGGAACCTTCGTCCCCAGACTGAAGGCGATGAACGGCCTCTTCCCCAGCGGCTCCAGCATCGTCCGCGCTGTCAGGTACTCCATATCTGTCAAATTCAAATCCCAGCTCGCCGGATCCGCCACACGCGCATCGCCCAACTCTGCAATGCACCGCGCCAGTCGCGCCGCTTCCGATTCCATCAACCCCGTCGCTGCTCTCGCGCGGTTCTCTCGCATATCCCGTGTGAATGGAACCCCTATAAGCCGTTCAATCCCGCACGACCGGAAAAACATCGCGTCCCGCTGCGCCACGCGTATCCCGCGCTCCGGCATCAGGTACACCAGTACATCCGGGTTCCACTCCCGTATGGATTGCCGCAAACTGAGCAGTTCGTTGAAGTGCCGCAGCCCCACCGCGTAGCTGTAGTACTCGTCAATCAGACCGCTGCCTTCCAGAATCGCCTGCGCCGCGGCCGCCTTCCGCTCCACCGGAAAATTCGTCAGCAGCCGCCGCTCCGCCCTCGGAAACACCCGCTTGAGCAGATGGAGGCACGGCAGCGCCACAATCGTGTCACCCAGACTCCCCAGCCGGTAGATGAGAACACGCCGCACCATGCCGTTTTCGTCCACAGCCATCGCGTGTCCTCCTCTCTCCCCTGCGGTCTTCCATTGTGTATCATCGAACCGGCGCCGCTCAACGCGCACCGTTCCCATGACCTCCGGCCAGCCCATACAGATTACCGCCTCCGAGCTAACTGCGGCTCAAGACCACGCCACCAATCTTTGGCACGTCGTCATGCCAGAACTGCAACTCGCTCCCACTCCTCTCGCCATCGCTCTCCGCCAGCACCGCGCCAACTTTGACCTCTGGCACGTCGAAGACCTTGCCCGCGATCCCGCCGCACGCCCCGAGGACATCGCTCAGGAGAAGCACGACATCGATAGCCTCAACCAGCAGCGCAACGACCTCGTCGAACAGTTCGATTCAACACTGCTCGACCTCCTCAAGCCGCTCTCGCTCCCCAACCCCTCCGCCCCGCTCCACTCCGAGACGCCCGGCCTCATCGTCGACCGCCTCTCCATCCTCTCCCTCAAAATCTTCCACACCCAGGAGCAGATCGACCGCCCCAACGCTCCCCCAGGCCACGCCGTGCGCAACCGCCAGCGCCTCGCCTGCCTGCTTGAGCAGCGCAGCGACCTCGCCTCCTGCCTTGACGACCTCTGGCTACAGATTGCGCGCGGCCAGCGGCGCTTCAAGCTCTATCGCCAGCTCAAGATGTACAACGATCCTTCTCTCAATCCCGTCCTCTACGCCAAGACCCCTCCACCGCCCTGTGGTTGACGCTCCGCCCGCGTGTCGGTATAACCAATTGTCAATGCCCGCTTCGTTGCGGCAGCTCTTCTGGAAACGAAAAGATGTCCACTCGCCCCAATCCCGACAAGAAATCCTCCAAGCCCGACAAGGCCGACGCGGCTCGCGCTCACGCTCTGGACTTATACCAGTCCGCGCTCCTCCTCATGCAGCAGGGCAAGTTCGAGCGCGCCCACACTGCCTTCACCAAGTTGGCGCCCATAGCACCTCCTGAGATTGCTGAGCGAGTTCGTATGTACCTCACCGCCTGCGCCCAGCAACTGGCTGCCAATAAGAACACCTTCGCCACTCCCGGCGAGCACTACGACTACGCCATCAGCCTCCTCAACGAAGGCCAGTACGACGACGCCCGCCACGAGTTGGATGCCATCCTCAAGAAACACTCCAAGTACGACGAAGCCTTCTATGGCCTCGCCCTGCTCGCCGCCCTTACCGGCGACTCCGAGTCCTGCCTCCAGCAGCTCGCCGAGGCCATCTCCCTCAACCCCCGCTACCGCATCCAGGCACGCAGCGACCCGGACTTCCAGGAGATGTTCGACGACCCGCGCTTCACCGAGCTGCTCTATCCTGAAAGCTAAGAGGCAGCACGTGCCCAACGCCACAGACTCACGCGCCTACATCGCCGTCCCCGCTCAGCCAGGCCTCCAGGCCCTGCGTGTGGTCGCCATCGGCGGCGGCACCGGCCTCTCCACCCTCCTGCGCGGCCTCAAGCGCTACGTCCTCGTCCCCGGAGAGGTACCCGGCTCCCGTGCCGGCACCCCGCCCTGCACCATCTCCGACCTCACCGCCATCGTCACTGTCAGCGACGACGGCGGCTCCTCAGGCCGCCTCCGCACCGACCTCAACATGCTCCCCCCGGGCGACATCCGCAACTGCATGGTCGCGCTCTCCGAGGACTCCCACCTCCTCTCCAAGCTCTTCCAGTACCGCTTCCCCAAAGGCAGCGACCTCGAGAACCACAGCTTCGGCAACCTCTTCGTCGCCGCCCTCAGCGGCATCACCGGAGACTTCGCCCAGGCCGTCCAGATGTCCTCGCAGGTCCTCGCCACACGCGGCCGCATCTTCCCCGCCTGCAACTCCAGCGTCGCCCTCGTCGCATCCATGGACGACGGCACCACCGTCCGCGGCGAAACCAACATCACCGCCAGCAAGCAGCGCATCCTGCAACTCCGTCTGGAGCCTGCCGACGTCGCCCCGCTCCCTGAATCGCTGGAGGCCATCGCCACCGCCGACCTCATCACCCTCGGCCCCGGCTCCCTCTTCACCTCGCTCATCACCAACCTGCTCGTCCCCGGCGTCCCAGAGGCATTCCGCTCCACTCGCGGCACCCGCGTCTTCATCTGCAACCTCATGACCCAGGCCAACGAGAGCATCGGCCTCACCGCCTCCCAGCACATCCAGCGCATCTTCGACCACGCCGGCGACCGCATCTTCGACTACGCCCTCATCAACACCCAGCCCGTCTCGCCCACTCTGCTCGCCAAATATGAGGCCGAGGGCCAGCAGCAGATCGTCGCCGACCTCGACCGCGTTCAGGCGCTTGGCGTCCAGCCCATCGCCGGTAACTTCGCCTTCGAGGGCGAGGTCCTCCGCCACGAGTACGACCGCGTCACCGAAGCGCTCCTTCGCCTCGGCATCCAGGGCAGACCTTAGATTCACGTCCATTCAGAGAAGTTGACGCAGCCAGCTCGCTCGTCGAAGCCCATTCTTTTCAATTTGTCATCCTGAGCGCGTAGCGCGAAGGACCTGCATTTGCCTTTGTCGTCATCCCGATATTCGCGTGAAATGCGAACCCGTTGTAGCATGGTTCGCAAAGCCGACAGGCCAAAAGAGCAGGCACGGAGGTTCTTGCAATGAAGTTCGCTAAAAAGGTTCTTCTAGCGCTTGTTCTCATTGCTTCCTGTACGACTGCTCTTCGCTCTCAGACCATCCAAATCAAGCTTATAGATGGCAAGACGGGTCGCAACGTGAAAGGCGGCTGCATGAATGTCGATACGCATGGACATTGGCCGGATATTTGGATTCCAATCGACAACGATGGAGTTGCCAGCCTAAGACTTACACATGAAGTTATCCGTGTTCATATTTCATACAACGTGGCGCTATATTGCGGAGGAAGTGGAGCAATCGACCCGGTTATGGAATACGGCGATGCGCTGACTACATACTCCAGCCTCGACCATCCGTCATGCGCGTTCCCTGAGAATATGCTGCACGCTCGCAATCACTCTTTAACCTTTTCGACAGATGAAGTGATTCAACGTGGCGTTGCTTCAGTAAATACATGCGGAACAGTGACCGTCTCGCCAAAGCCAGGCGAGATAATTCTTTTCGTCAGGCCACGAAATCATAAGGAAAAAGTTGAAGATTGCCGGGCTGCTGAATTTTGTCTATGGGCGGGGTTTTAGCTTATGTCCCCTACAAAGTGCATCCAACGAGTAGATTTGAACCGTACAACAAAGAACCTACTGACTATTCTCTTGTTTGTTTCCAGCACAATAGCTCTTCGGGCACAAACCATCCAAATCAAGCTATTAGACGGTAAGACAGGGCGACCAGCGAAGGGTATCTGCGTGGGTACATGGAAAAAAGATTTATCGACGGATGTGTATATTCGATCGGATAGGAACGGAGTTGCTAGGCTTCGACTTACACAAGATGCTGATGAAGTTGATACTTCGCATTCGGACTCTCACTGCGGCGACCTCGGGGTGATTGACCCGGTATTGGAATATGACGATTTACTGTGGGTTGGACCAGTCCACGAAGACCCCTTATGCGCATTTCCGCAGAGCATGGCCAACTCGCGCTACAAGGAGCTGAATTTTTCTACGAAGGATGTGATTCAGCATGGCGTTGTCGCGGAGAATACTTGCGGCAAAGTTACCGTTTCGCCACAACCCGGCGAAATAATTCTGTTTGTTAGGCCCAGAAAGTTAATGGAAATACTGGGCGACCGACAACTCGCAACTAGTGGCGGTGATTTTAGATGATATTAGCGGCTAGGCGCTATCCCCACCAGCGGCTCCTGCTCCACCGTCCGCTTCAACTGCCCGCACGCCGCATAGATGTCCCTGCCCCGCGGCCTACGCACATACGTCCGCACACCCGCATCAATCAGCATCTTCTGAAATGTCTCGACATCTGATGCCTTAGGCTGCGTGTACGCAATCCCCGGCCCTGGATTCCACGAAATCAGATTCACCTTCGCGCGCAGCTTGTACTCCCGCAGCATCGCCAGCAGCTCCCGCGCATGGACCGGCTGGTCGTTCACTCCGCCCAGCAGCACATACTCAAACGTCACCGCCTCGCGCGTCCGCAGCGGTATCTCCTTCAGCGCCGCCATCAGCTCCGGGATGTCCCACTTCTTCGTCACCGGCATCACCTCGCGCCGCGTCTCGCTGTTCGACGCATTCAGGCTCACAGCCAGCTTCGGCCGCACCCGCTCCTTCGCGTAATCCCGTATCGCCGGCACAATCCCACTCGTCGAAACCGTCATCCGCGACTCCGGCACGCCCACCTGCTCCACCAGCAGCCGCACCGCCTTGAAGAACTCGTCGTAGTTCAGGAACGGCTCTCCCATCCCCATGAACACCAGATTGATTCGCTCCGGACGGCTCGCTCGTTTGCTCTGCAACTCCACCTTGTGACGGTTCAGCGCCGCCACCACCTGCCCTGCAATCTCGCCAGCCGTCAGGTTCCGCGTCAGCCCCAGCTTTGCCGTCAGGCAGAACTGGCAGTTCACCGCGCATCCCACCTGGCTCGACACGCAAATCGTCGCCCGCCGAAACCGCTCTGGCGTCTCCGCTTCCTCCTCAGCCGCCGCCTCCGACCCGTCCCCGCGCTCGCCGCCGTCCCCATCCGGCATCCACACCGTCTCCACCGTCTGCCCATCCGCCATCTCCACCAGAAACCGCTCCGTCCCATCCACGCTGGTGAACACCTGCGCAATCTTCGGCAGCCCCACCACGTACCCCTCCGCCTTCATCCTCTCGCGCAACGCCTCCGGCAGCGTCGTAATCTCTTCCAGCTTCTCCACCCGCTGCCGGTACAGCGCATCCACCAGTTGCGCAGCACGATACGCAGGCTCCCCCAGCGACTTCATCACCGCCGCCAGTTCTTCCTTCGTCTGCCCGAACAGTACCCGCGATGTCGTTTCCTTTGCCATCTCCCTCATGATTCCACATCTGCCCACGCACCGCCCCGTGCGTGAACGTGAAAGAATAATCCCGATGCCCCACTCCAAGCCCCACGCCACGGCCGTCATCCTCCCCGAGACCGAGCTTCCCGCCTCGCATCCCTCGGCGCTCGTCGGACCCCGCAACATCCGCCGCACCCAGCTCCCCAACGGCATGCTCATCCTCACCGAATCCATGCCGCACCTCCGCTCGGTCTCCATGGGCGTATGGATAGGCACCGGCTCCCGCGACGAGTCCCCCGAGATGAACGGCATATCCCACTTCGTCGAGCACATGCTCTTCAAGGGCACCCACCACCGCACCGCCCAGCAGATAGCCCGCGAGGTGGACGCCATCGGCGGCAACCTCGACGCCTTCACCAGCAAGGAGAATATCTGCTTCAACATCAAGGTCTTGGACAGCAATGTTCCAGCCGCGCTTGATATCCTCTCCGACCTCGTCCTCCACCCCGCCTGCGCCCCAGCCGAGGTCGAGCGCGAAAAGAACGTCATCCTCGAAGAGATCAAAATGGACGAGGACAACCCCGACTACCTCGTCCACGAGATCTTCACCCAGGCCTTCTGGAAGGGCCACGGTCTCGGCCGTCCCATCCTCGGCACCAGCAAGACCGTCCCCACCTTCACCCAGCAATCCACCCTCGCCTTCCACGCCGAACGCTTCACTCCGGCCAACATGATTCTCTCCGCCGCCGGACACCTTGACCACGACCACTTCGTCGCCCTCGCAGAAAAGCACTTCGGCCAGCTCCCTGCAACCGCGCCAAACCAATACTCAAAATCGGCTAAGCCGCCCAAAATCCACCCCTCCATCAAGCTCCGCAAAAAGCGCTCCCTCGAGCAGTCCCAGCTCTGCGTCGGCGTCACTGCCCCGCCCGTCGCCGCGTCAGAGCGCTTTGCTGTCTACCTCCTCAACACCATCCTCGGCGGAGGCATGAGCTCCCGCCTCTTCCAGACCATCCGCGAGGAGCGCGGCCTCGTCTACTCCATCTACTCCGAGATCAGCCCCTTCCGCGACACAGGCCTGCTTGCCGTCTACGCCGGTTGCGCAGCCGAGCGCGTCCCCGAGGTCCTCCGGCTCACCCTCGCCGAGTTCGCCCGTCTCAAAGCTGAGCCTGTCACCCCCGAAGAGCTCACCCGCGCCAAGGACCAGATGAAGGGAAACATCGTGCTCGGCCTCGAAAGCTCCTCCAGTCGCATGTCCAACCTCGCCCGCCAGCAGGGCTACTTCGGCCGCTTCTACTCCGTGGACGAGGTCACCCACTCCATCGACGCCGTCACCCCGCAGGAGATTCAGTCCCTCGCCGGCCGCCTCTTCCACACCGACGCCATCAGCCTCGCCCTGCTCGGCAACCTGCAGGACCTCGCCATCACCCGCGACGCTCTCGCCTGTTAGCGCGTCTGCGGTACACTCTCTACGACGCGCTCGCTATCGCAGCGCAGGAGATACACCATGAACGACCTCACCCGCCTCAACCGCCGCCGCTTCGTCGAAGGCTTCACACTCATCGAGCTGCTCATCGTCATGTCGCTCATCCTCATCCTCATGACGCTCGCCATCCCTAATCTGCTCAACTACCGCAAGCAGGGCAACGAGACCAGCGCCATCGCATCCTTGCGCGCCATCAACAACGCCGAGCTCCAGTACTCCACCACCTATCCTGCACAGCAGTTCACCTGCTCCCTGCAGGCGCTCGGCGGCTCCACCGCCAACGGCGGAGCGCCCACCGCGCAGGCCGCCGGCCTCATCCCCAACGACCTCGCCACCGGACAGAAGTCCGGCTACACCTTCGCCATCACCAACTGCACCAAGGTCACCATCAACAATCAGGACATGTACACCGGCTACCAGGTCACCGCTGTCCCGCAGTCGCTCGGCAAGGCCGGAACCGGCAACCGCGGCTTCTGCACCGACCAGACCGGCGAGTTCAAGGCCGACCCCGCCGGCGGAACCAACTGCACCCAAGCCATCCAGTAATGGCAAGCTCCATCCATCTACGGGCGAGGGCTCTGTCCCTCGCCCTTTGCATCTCCGCCATCGCTCTCCCCCTCCGCGCACAGTCCGCATCCGAACTCGCCTCCAGACTAGAAGCCCGCTACAACCACCTCCACTCGCTCTCCGCCGCCTTCTCCGAGCACTACACCGGATTCGGCATGGATCGCACAGAATCCGGCCAACTCCTGCTCCTCAAGCCCGACCGCATGCGCTGGACCTACGACTCCCCGCCCGGCAAGCTCTTCATCCTCAACGACCGCTACGCCTGGTCCTACACCCCCGGCGACACGCAGGCCTACCGCTGCCCCGCCAAGCGGCTCGACGACCTCCGCAGCCCCCTGCGCCTCCTCCTCGGCCACACCAATCTCTCCCGCGAACTCTCCCACCTCACTATCTCCCCCGCCCCCGGAGGACTCTTCACCCTCACCGGAACTCCGCCTGGCCAATTCCGCATCCACTCCGTCGCCATCACCGTCACTCCCGACGCCGAAATCCACTCCCTCCGCATCGAGGAGGCCGGCGGCTCCGTCACCACCTTCACCTTCACCAGCATCCGCGAGGATCTCCCCACCTCCCCATCCGACGCCTTCAAATTCATCTTCACCCCGCCCCCCGGCGTTGAAGTCACCGACGCTCCGCCACCGTTATAACTTTTCCCTGCCCCTAAACGTCTAAAATACAAGCAGCTACAGCCGGAGCAGCATGAACGAGTTCACCGTCAGAATGGCCGATGAACGGGGCCGCATCGTCGAGCAGGCGCACGCCGCCGCCTCGGCCGATGAACTTCGCGCCCGCTTCACGCAAGCCGGCTACTACATCTACTCCATCAAGCCCCGCGGTCTCACCGCATCCGGCAGCAAGCGCAAGCGCGCCAAGCTCGACACCTTCATCGTCTTCAACCAGCAGTTCCTCACCCTCATCCGCGCGGGCATGCCCATCCTCAACTCCATAGACCTCCTCGCCCGCCAGCAGCGCAATCCGCTCTTCCGCGCCCAGCTCGAGGACGTCGGCTCCCGCGTCCGCACCGGCGAATCCCTCTCCCAGGCCTTCGAGGCGCAAGGTGGATTCCCCGTCATCTACACCACCACCCTGCTCGCCGGAGAGCGCTCCGGCAACCTCGAAGAGGTCCTCGCACGCTACCTCGCCTTCCAGCGCGTCGCCCTCACCTTCCGCAAGAAGCTCATCAGTTCGCTCGTCTATCCCTCCCTGCTGGTCGTCATGGTGATTACGCTCTTCTTCCTCCTCATCACCTTCGTCGTGCCGCAGTTCGCCAAGCTCTACGAGCAGATTGGTTCGCAGCTTCCGCAGCTCACCGTCATGCTCCTCGCCCTCGGTGGATTCGCGCAGGCCTACTGGTACTACTACACGCCCGCCTTCTTCATCGTGGTCTATCTTCTCTGGCGCTACGCCCGCACCGACGCCGGCGCCAACGCCTTCGACCGCGCACTGCTCTCCTTCCCCTTCCTCGGAACCATCTGGCTCAAATATCAGGTCGCGCTCTTCTCCCGCACGCTCTCCACCCTTCTCACCGGAGGCCTGCCCCTCGTTCCCTCCCTCGAAACCGCCGCCCGCTCCATCGGCAGCAAGCAGATTGCCAACGCCGTCTTCGGTTCGGTCGAAACCGTCCGCGAGGGCAAGGGCCTCGCCGTTTCCCTGCGCGAAACCAAGGTCTTCCCCGACCTCTCCCTCGAGATGATTGAAGTCGGCGAGTCCACCGGAGCCCTCCCCGCCATGCTCAACTCCGTCGCCGAGTTCTTCGAAGAGGACACCCAGAACTCCCTCGCCACCGCCATGACCCTCATCGAGCCCATCATCCTCATCTTCATGGGCATCGTCGTCGCCACCATCCTCATCTCGCTCTACCTGCCCATCTTCAGCATGAGCGCCCAGGGCTTCGGGCAAGGTCACTAAACTTATCCACGGGAGTCTTACATCTATGGCCAACTCACCCCTCATCGCCCCGCCCATCGGCACCGAAGCCGACGAGGTCGTTCGCGCCCAGTCCCTGGCCAGCCGCTACCACTCCGAGTTCGTGGACCTCAAGAACTTCCACATCCAGCACGAGCTCTTCAAGTCCGTTCCCGTGGACATCATGTTCCGCTACAACTTCGTCCCCCTCGAGCAATCCGAGGGCCGTCTGGTCATCGCCGTCAGCGACCCCTCCAAGCTCATGGTCCTCGACGAAATCAGTGGGCTGCTCGGCACTCGCCTCGTCACCCGCGTAGCCACCCTCTCGCAGATTACCGACCTGCTCAAGAAGACCGAGCAGTCCCAGCGCGTCCTCGACGAGGCCGGCGAGGGCCTCACCTTCGACGTCCTCTCCGCCGAAAGCGACCTCGACGAGAACATCTCCATCGAGTCCATCACCACGGAAGAGGACATCTCCCCCATCATCCGCCTGGTGGACACCATCATCTTCACTGCGCTCGAGCGCCGCGCCTCCGACATCCACCTCGAGACCTACGACGACTCGCTCAACGTCAAGTACCGCATTGACGGCGTCCTCCAGCCCGCCATGGCCCCCATCGCCCGCGAGCACCACCAGACCATCCTCTCCCGCATCAAGGTCATGTCCGAGCTCGACATCGCCGAGCGCCGCGTCCCCCAGGACGGCCGCTTCCGCGTCCGCTACAAGACCCGCCTCATTGACTTCCGCGTCTCCATCATGCCCACCATCTACGGCGAGAACTGCGTCCTCCGCGTCCTCGACAAAGAATCCATGTCCGAGAAGTTCAAGAAGCTCACCCTCGACGTCGTTGGCTTCCACGAGAAGGACCTCGCGCGCTTCCGCCGCTACATCACCGAACCCTACGGCATGGTGCTCGTCACCGGCCCCACCGGCTCCGGCAAAACCACCACCCTCTACGCCGCGCTCAACGAGATTAAATCCGAAGAGGACAAGATCATCACCATCGAGGATCCCGTCGAGTACCAGATTCGCGGCATCACTCAGATCCCCGTCAACGAGAAGAAGGGCCTCACCTTCGCCCGCGGCCTGCGCTCCATCCTCCGCCACGACCCCGACAAGATTCTCGTCGGCGAGATCCGCGACGCCGAGACCGCGCAGATTGCCATCAACTCCGCCCTCACCGGTCACCTCGTCTTCACCACCGTCCACGCCAACAACGTCGTGGACGTCCTCGGCCGCTTCCTCAACATGGGCGTCGAGCCTTACAACTTCGTCTCCGCCCTCAACTGCATCCTCGCCCAGCGCCTCGTCCGCACCAACTGCGCCTTCTGCACCCGCACCGTCCGCTACACCGACGGCGAGCTCATCGCCAGCGGCCTCAATCCCGACGAGTGGCGCGACTTCCCCTTCCAGGAGGGCGCAGGCTGCATCGAGTGCGCCGGCACCGGCTACCGCGGCCGTACCGCCATCCACGAGCTCCTCGAGCTCGACGACGACATCCGCGAGATGCTGCTGCTCCGCAAGCCCGGCTCCGAGATCCGCAAGGCCGCACGCGACAAGGGCATGGACTTCCTCCGCGACTCCGCACTCAACCGCGTGCGCCTCGGCCTCACCACTCTCAAGGAGGTCAACAAGGTCACGTTTATCGAAACCACGCGCTAACCGGATTCCACGGCGCGTGCAGGTAAACTGTTTGAGCAAGCCCGCATGAAGTTCCTCCCGGACACATTCCGTTTCGTTGGCATGGGCCTCCGCCCGCGCCTCGCCTGCGAGCTTCGCCCCGCCGGAATCGTTGCCGCGCGCGCCCCGGAGGCATCCGGCTCCATCGCCCAGTGTGCCTCAGCCTCGCTTCCCACCGGAGCCTACATCCCCTCGCTCCGCCCGGGTGCCATCGCCGACCGTTCTGCCTTCCTCGACGCCCTCCGCTCCGCGCTCGACCCCCTCGCCCAGCGCGCCCGCGACCTCACTCTCATCGTCCCGGACTCCGCCGCCCGCGTCCTCCTCCTCGACTTCGACTCGCTCCCCTCCCGCGCCTCCGAGGCCCTCCCCATCGTCCGCTTCCGCCTCAAAAAGCTTCTCCCCTTCGAGTCCGACCACGCCGCCGTCAGTTACCAGATCATGTCCAGCGCCCACGGACAGCTCCGCGTCCTCGCCGCCGCCATGCCCCTCGAACTCGTCGAAGAGTACGAATCCGCCGCCCGCGACGCCGGCTATCTGCCCGGCTCCATCCTCCCCAGCACCGTCGCCGCCCTGCCGCTGCTCCCCGCGCACCAATCCGCGCCCGCGTTGCTCATCAACGCCAATCCCTTCGCCTTCACCAGCGCCATCGTCCGCAACGGCGTACTCGAACTCCACCGCACACTCGACTTCAACGAGAACTCCAACCTCGCGCCCGATGACTCCGCCGAGCCCGTCGCGCCGCCCATCCCCCCGCCCGTCGAGCAGCGCGACAACTCCGCCGAGATCGCCCAGGCCATCTCCATCGCCGCCGCCTACTTCGAAGACACTCTCGGCGTCGCACCCGCCGAAATCCTCTCCACCGGCTCCTTCGACGCCGCCGCGCTCACCGCCATGCTCGCCGCCGGCGGCTACTCCACCCCGCCCGTCCGCGACATCGTATCCGACTCCATCTTCCTGCCAGACGCCTACCTCGGCTCCACCCCGCGCAGCCTCCTCGCCGCCGTCGCCGGCTCCCTCGCCACCGGAGAGGAGAACGCCTGATGCGCCTCTCCCTCAATCTCGCCTCCAAGCCCTACGTCGAGCTGCGCCCCATCTTCCTGCGCCTGCGCATCGCCATGGGCATCCTCGCCGCCCTCGCCCTCATCCTCGGCCTCACGCTGCACTCCGTCAGCGCCCGCGCCCGCGTGTCTCAGGCCCAGATGGACGTCCTCGTCAAGCAGACCCGCTCCGCCCAATCCGAACTCATCGGCAACGAGTCGCGCATGAAGCAGTCCCCCAACTCTGCCGTCCTCGACCGCGCCCAGTTCCTCAACGCTCTCTTCCTCCGCAAGAGTTTCAGTTGGACCGCCGTCATGATGGACCTCGAGACCGTCATGCCCGCCGGCATCCAGGTCACCAACATCGAGCCCGTCATGCTCCCCAACAACGCGCTCCAGATTCGCCTCCGCGTCGCCGGCAACCGCGACCGCGCCGTCGAGCTCGTCCAGAACCTCGAAAAATCCCGCCGCTTCATCGCGCCGCGCCTCGCCAGCGAGGCCACCCAGACCCACGACTCCTCCAACGGCAACAGCGCACCCGCAGACCCCAACGCCGTCGAGTTCGAGATCCTCTCCGGCTACAACCCGCTCCCCCCGCGCGACCGCAAACACTCCGAATCCGTGTCCACTGAAAAGCCCGCGCAGCCCGCCGCCAAGCCAGCCCTCAAGAAGGGAGGCGCGCGATGAATATCAACATCAATCTTTCCCCGGAGACCCGCGACCGCCTCCGCTTCCTCCTCCAGCCGCTCCCGCTGCACATCGCCGGTGCGCTTCTACTCGCCGCCGTCAACATCTACCTCGCCATCCATCTCGCCATCGCCGCAGGTATCGCCCACCGCAACAACGCAGACGCCATCCAGCAGCAATCCATCCAGGCCCGCGCCGCGGACCTCGCCGCCCGCCCCCTGCGCGGCATTGACGCCAAGCTCGCTACCAGCGAAAACGCTCAGGCAGACTTCTACGCCCGCCGCCTCCCCACCGCCTACTCCACCATCGCCGCAGACCTCGGCCAAATCGCCCACTCCTCCGGCGTCAAGCTCACCCGCGTCCAGTACACCCAGACCCCCTCCCTCGCCGGCTCGCCAGAGTTCTCCCTCGACGAGGTACGCATGGACGCCACCCTCAGCGGCGACTACCGCCCCCTCACCCTCTTCCTCAACGGACTCGAGCGCAGCAAGACCTTCTTCCTCGTCAGCGGCGTCACCCTCACCGGCCAGCAGACCGGAACCGTCAACCTCCGCATCCGCGTCCTCACCTACCTCCGTCAAGCCTCCGTCGGCGAACCCAACGACCGCACTCCACCCGCCGACACGGCTACTCCTTCCAAGGAGGCCGCACGATGAAGCTTGGCACCGACAACAAGCGCAAGGCCATCATCGCCTACTCCCTCGGCGGCGTCGGCCTCCTCTTGTTCATCTGGCAGTTCGCCGGATTCTTCACCTCCACGCCCCAGCCCGCCCCTGCACCAGCGCCGCAGGCCGCCTCCGCTCCAGCCGCCAAACCCGCCATCTCGGCAGGCCACCCCGCCCCATCCATCGCCCAGACCGGCGCCCAGTACGACCCCACCCTGCGCATGGACGCCATGCTCGACGCCGAGTCACTCGAGTACTCCGGCTCCGGCCGCAACATCTTCTCGCCTCAATCCGCCCCCGTCGTCGCAGAAACCAACATCCCCAAGCCCGCCGCCCCTGCGCGCCCCGTCAAGGTCGCCTACGGCCCGCAAAAGCCCCCGCCGCCCCCGCCGCCGCCCCCGCCACCGCCCATTGACCTCAAGTTCTTCGGCACCATTCTCGACAAGAAGACCGGCGAAACCCGCGCCTTCCTCTCCCACGGCGAAGACATCTACCTCGCCTCCCCCGGCGACATCGTGGACCTCCGCTACAAGATTGTCCAGGTCATGACCGGCGCCGTCACCGTCACCGACCTCCCCAACGACAACACCCAGGTCCTCCCCCTCTCGCAGTAAGCCGCGCAGCAAAAAGCCCCGCCACTCGGCGGGGCTTCTCATTCCAGAATCGAAAATCTACACGCTGAACGACGAACCGCATCCGCACGTGCTCTTCACCTGCGGGTTGTCGAACTTGAACCCCGCCGCCTCCAGCGTCTCCACGTAGTCCACCGTGCAGCCGTTCAGGTACATCGCGCTGGTCGCGTCCACAAACACCTTCAAATCTTCGAACGTGAACACCTTGTCCATCATCCCCGCGCCGTTCTCGAACGACATCGAGTACTGGAACCCCGAGCATCCGCCGCCCACCACGCCAATCCGCAGCCCTGCCGGAATCGGATCCTGCGTCGCCATGATCTCCCGCACCTTGGCAATCGCCGTGGCGGTCAGTACGACCGGCTTGGTCTCAGTCTGGGGGGGTGTGCTGGTCGTGGGGGTCTCAGTCGTTGTGCTCATGGGGAAAACTCCTTCTCCTAGGACTAAATCCAGTGTAATGCCCGGCTTCGCGGGCCAACAAGTCACCTCTTCTTCTGATGCCCCCCACACACCCCCGGATGCACCATTTCTACCCCTCCCCCACGGGCATCTGCTTGTATACCTAGAATTTGCTTCCCTTCCACCGCCTCTCGGCGTATGCTTGCCCCGAATCCGGATTCGGGTTCTCCCGCACCGGTAGATACTGTTCCACTTGGAGGAGGTTTTTATGGCCGAATACAAGCTCGCGGTGCTGATTGCATGGGGCATCCTGCTTCTCATCTTCCTGGCACTGCTCGCCTATCGCGCCACCGTCACCCGTTACGAAGAGGACCAGCTCTTCCTCACTGAGGTCGAGGAGGGCGTCGAGCACAAAGAACAGAACATCATCTATAGCAAGGTTCACAAGCTGGCGCCCTACATCCGCATCGTCGGCATCCTCACCGGCCTGTTGACCGTTGCCATCCTCGGCTACTTCGTTTGGGATGCCATCACCACGCTGCAGTCCCGCTGAAGCCTTCCCCAATATCAAAGGCCGCATCCCCCTCGGGATGCGGCCTTTTTCATACCTTGCCTCTGTCTAGACGTTGTACGTCGTGCTGGCCACGCGTCCGCCGTGCCCGGTCCAGTTGGTGTGGAAGAACTCGCCCCGCGGCTTGTCAATGCGCTCATACGTGTGCGCGCCAAAGAAGTCGCGCTGCGCCTGCAGCAGGTTCGCCGGCAAACGCTCCGAGCGGTATCCGTCGTAGAACGCCAGCGCGCTGGAGAACGTCGGCGTCGGCACGCCCACCTCGATGGCTGTCACCACCGCCTTGCGCCACTCCGCCTGGTAGTTGTTCAGCAGGCCGCTGAAGTAATCGTCCAGCAGCAGGTTCGCCAGGGCCTTGTTCTTCGTGAACGCGTCCTTGATCTTGCCCAGGAACTGGCTGCGGATGATGCAACCGCCGCGCCACATCAGCGCGATGCCGCCCATGTTCAGCTCCCAGCCGAACTCCTTCTCCGCCGCCCGCAGCAGCATGTATCCCTGCGCGTAGCTGATCATCTTGCTGCAGAACAGCGCCCGCCGTACGCTCTCGATGAACGCCTTCTTGTCGCCCGAGAACTTCGTCTTCGGTCCCGTCAGAACCTTGCTGGCCTTCACGCGCTCGTCCTTGATCGCGCTCAGGCAGCGCGCATACACGCTCTCCCCGATCAGTGTCAGCGGCATGCCCAAATCCAGAGCGGAGATCGCCGTCCACTTGCCCGTGCCCTTCTGCCCTGCCGTGTCCAGAATCTTGTCCACAATCGGCGTGCCGTCGTCATCCTTCTTGGCGAAGATCTGCGTGCTGATGTCAATCAGATAGCTGTCCAGCTCGCCCTTGTTCCACTCGGCAAAGATGTTGTGCAACTCGTCCGCGCTCACGCCCAGCGTGTCCTTCAACAACTGGTACGCCTCGCAGATCAGCTGCATGTCCCCGTATTCGATGCCGTTGTGCACCATCTTCACATAGTGGCCCGCGCCGTCCTGGCCCACCCAGTCGCAGCAGGGCACGTCGCCCTCCACTTTGGCTGCAATCGCCTGGAAGATCGGCTTCACCGCCGGCCACGCCTCCACGTTCCCGCCCGGCATAATCGACGGGCCGAACCGCGCGCCCTCTTCGCCGCCGCTCACGCCCGTCCCGATGAACAGGATGCCCTTCGCAGCCAGATCCTTCGTCCGCCGGTTCGAGTCCGTGTACAGCGAGTTCCCGCCGTCAATCACAATGTCGCCCTTCTCAAGGAATGGCAGCAGATGCTCGATGGTCTGGTCCACCACCGAACCCGCCTTCACCATGATCATCACCTTGCGCGGACGCTTCAGCAGACCCACGAACTCCTCCACCGTGTGCGCGCCCTCCACCTGCGTTCCCTTGGCCTCCTGAGCCAGAAAGTCGTCCACCTTGCTCACCGTACGGTTGAAAACCGCCACCTTGAAGCCGTGGTCGTTCATGTTCAGAACCAGGTTCTGCCCCATCACCGCCAGACCAATCAGTCCGATGTCACACGTTCCCTTTGCCATTTTGTTTTCTCTCCGGATTATGTCTGCTTCCAATTTAATATTACACCCAGATTGGTCAGACCATCAATTTCCCTCTTCATAATTTTCGGCAAATAAAGTGGGCGGCCATCTTGGCCGCCCACTGGTTTCAATCGAGCTCAGTTCTAGTGCGCTGCCGTGTGGTGCACCGGTGCCTTGTGTACCGGAGCCTTCTTCTCCACAGGTATGCTCCCGTCCGTCAGCGTAATGACCACCGGGCTCTTCGTGTAGCTCGTGAACGTCCCATTGATCTTGATGGTCGCGCCTACCGCCGGAATGGCGTCCACCGCAATCGGCTCCTTCATCGTGACGGCAAAATCGGCGTTCTTGCTTCCGATAGCCTCATCCGTCACAGCCAGCAACACCTGTGTGCCGTCCGCGCTCACAGACACCACCGTGCCGCTGAACGCCACGGTCACGCCGTTCATCACCGCCCACAGCTTGTCGGCGTCCTCCTGCGTCGCGTTTTGCAGGATGAACTCGCGGTCGCTGAAGGCCAGCGTCGTCAGGTCGGCCGTCGTCGCAATCACGTTGTGTGCCATGTCCTTCGGATCGAACTGCTTGAACTGCGCCTTCAGGTCGGCCGGCTCCGTCAGGCTGTTGCTGGCGATGCTCTCCAGCGCCTCCAGCGTCTGTCCGTCCGCCGGGCTCGGCCCGATGTACTTGTGGAAGCAGTACTTCGCTGTCTTGTTGAAACTCGTCTTGTACGGCTCCGGCGCGTAGTGCGCCGAGCGCACCGCGTAGTACGCACAGCTCAGGTAATCCTGCGGCTGTTGGTTGTAGTAGTCCAGCGCCATGTTGAACGTATCCTGCAGCAGTTGTCCGGGCACAATCGTCTGCGCCGCCGGTACCGACGTCAACTCCTGCATGTAGTTCTTCTCCGCCGTTGCGTAGTCCTTCTTGCCCTCCACGTCCTCGGCGATCGTGCTGTAGAAGATCGGCGTCACGCTCGCAATCACGTTCTTGTAATCCGCCTCCGACATGGTCAGCGGCCGCTTCCACGCCAGTCCTGCCGCCGCGCTCACCGCCGCGTCGTCCAGCAGAGACTGCTTCGCCGCCGCGTCCTGCGTCTGGTCCGCCTTCGTCTTCTCGATGTACACCTTCATCGAAAGCGCGCGGATGTTGTTCGGATTGTCCTTCAGCACGCGCGCCGCGGCGTCCACCGCCTTGTCCGCGTTCTGCGTCTGCACGTACGCGCCCATCAACTGTTCCAGCAGCACCGTCTTCACCACCGAGTTCGGATACGCCACCAGAAACGCCTCGATGTTCGCCGCCTTGGCCACCGGGTCCGTCGTGCCTTCTATGCTGTTGTATGCGTTGAACTCCGCCTGATCCTTGATCGTGACCTGTCCGCTGTCCTGCGCTTGCGCCACCATGGCGCCAATCATCAGTACCGCAACAGACAACAGAGCCGCTAGGGCCTTCTTCATGATGCTTTTCCTCGCTGGGTTGATGTCACTGTTTTCGCGTGCCGCCTTCGCCTTCTCTTGGGGAACTTGGTTTGCCGCGATGTATTTGATTATAGAAATCATTTCCCCTCCTCGCAAGCAATCGGACGGCTCATAATAATTTCATATCCGCCGTATTCCTTCCTCCTACTCCATCCTCGTCGTAACACGCATCGCCTCCGCGAGTGGTCTCTTGGACTCGCCTCAGGCTCATTCGTTATGCCTCACTTCGCCGCCACTGTCTCCCTTGCCGGAATCCGGCTCTCTGCTCCCTGCTTGCCACTCTCTGCCACCCCGTCCCGAACCCTGCTTCCACAGCCCCTCCCAACCTGTGCATACCGGTGTAAATCAGCCCCTAACTGCATGTTTTCCCTATTTGTTGCGTACGGTACAGGATATCCACAATATCTGGGGTTTCAGTGGTTGATTCCCCCTCCATCACACGCTAGATTGAGTCAGGTCCAATGGAACTACGGGGCCGACTCCCGTAATCCACCAATTTGGCCCTTTCCCGCGTCTTGGAGGTCCCTCGCATGCTCAAGCTGAAAAAAGTGCAGATTCTGGGCTTTAAGTCCTTCTGCGACAAGACCGAACTGCACCTCAGCGGCAGCGGCATGGCCGCCATCGTCGGCCCCAACGGCTGCGGCAAATCCAACATCTCCGACGCCATCACCTGGGTCCTCGGCGAGCAGTCCGCCAAGAGTCTCCGCGGCTCCCACATGGCCGACGTCATCTTCTCCGGCACCAGCGGCCGCAAACCCACTGGCATGGCCGAGGTCTCCCTCACTCTCATCGACCCCGAAGTCTACGACGGCGATCTCCTCGCCAACGCCTCCGACGCCCCCGACATCGTCATAGAAAACGAGATGCCCTCCGAATCCGACTGGGACGAGGAGGCTCTCCGTGCCGCCAGCATCCGCCACACCGAATCCGCCATGGCCGCCGTCCAGCCCGCGCCCAAGCCCCTTCCCGGCACGCAGCCTGCCACCGAAGGCGAACTCTCCGCAGACTCCGAACCCTCCGCCGATTCCCCCGCCTCTTCCGAAGACGACACGCCCGCCTCCGTCGCCGACGCCGTCGTCCTCAAAATCCGCCGCCGCAAGTTCCAGCGCAACACCACCCGCGCCGGCGAAATCGTAGTCACCCGCCGCCTCTTCCGCACCGGCGAAAGCGAGTACCTCCTCAACGGCAAGCTCTGCCGCCTCCGCGACATCCTCGACATCTTCGCCGGCACCGGCCTCTCCGGCGAAAACTACTCCCTCATCGGCCAGGAGAAGATCGGCCAGCTCATCAGCTCCAAGCCCCTCGAGCGCCGCGCCATCATCGAAGAAGCCGCCGGCATCACCCGCTTCAAGACCAAGAAGCGCCTCTCCGAGCTGCGCCTCGAATCCGCCAAGCAGAACCTCGCCCGCATCAACGACATCTTCGACGAGGTCTCCCGCCAGATGCAGTCCCTCAAGCGCCAGGCCGCCAAGGCCCGCCGCTACACCGAGCTGCGCGAGGAGCTTCGCACCAACCTCCGCGTCGTCCTCGCCAGCCGCATGGCGCAGATGGACGCCGAACAGGCCGCCACCGCCGCCCAGATTCACGAGCTCGGCCTCGCCATCGACGCCCAGTCCGCCTCCATCGAGCAGCTCGACGCCGAATCCCACGCCTCCACCGAGCGCGGCTACCAGCTCGACGGCGAGATTCGCGCCGCCGCAGACTCCGCCCACTCCTCCGAGGTCGAGCTCGAGCGCATCGCCTCCCGTACCGCCGCCAACATCGAGCGCATCGCGGAGATTGCCGCCCGCGCCGAATCCTCCGCCGCGGACGTCGCCGCCCTGCGCGCGCAGCTCGAATCCATCGCCGCACAGCGCACTCAGCAGCAATCCTTCCTCGCCTCCGCCGCCGCAGAAGCCGATGCCGCACGCGCACACGCCTCCGCCGCATCTGCCGCCGCGCGCAGTGCATCCGATTCCCTCGCCTCCGCCGAGTCCTCCGCAGAGTCCTCCCGCCGCCGTTCCATCGAACTCCTCAACACCGCCGCGCAATCCCGCAACGCCATCGCCCAGGCCGAGGAGTCCCTCGCCGCCCTCCAGCGCGACTCCGAGCGCCTCCAGCGCGAGACCGCCGCCGCACGCACCGAACTCTCGCAGCTCGGCGTCGAACGCGGTCAGGTCTCCCTCCAGTTCGAGACCGTCAGCCAGCGCCTCGCACGCCTCGAATCCGAGATTGCCGCCCTGCAATCCCAGCTCGCCGAGGCCCGCTCTGCCGAAACAGACGTCCGCCGCCGCTCCGACTCGCTCCGCGCCGAGGTCGCCACCCTCCTCGGCCGCCGCAACTCCCTCGACGCCCTCATCAACGAGCACTCCTACTCCACAGAGGCCGTCCGCGACATCTTCCGCGCCAACAAGGCCGCTGACCAATCCGGCAGCGCCCACATCGCCCCCGTCGGCACCCTCGCCGACTTCCTCGAGGTGGACGGCAAGTACGAGGCCGTCGTCGACGAGTTCCTCCGCGACGAACTCAACTACATCGTCGTCAAAAATTGGGACGCCGCCGAAGAAGGCATGCGCATGCTCTCCGGAGACGTCGCCGGTCGCGCCACCTTCCTCGTCCATCCCTCCTCCGCGCAGGCCAAGTTCTCCTTCGCCGAAGGCATGGAGAGCAGCACGCACATGACCGCCGCACGCCAGCTCTCCGAGCAGATCGTCCCCCTGCGCCACTGCATGCGCGTCCTCGACGGCTTCGGCCGCTCCCTCGAGGTCATCCTCCCCAAGCTCCGCGACGGCTTCATGGCTCCCAACGCCGGTGCCGCCCGCAACCTCGCCCTCGAAAATCCCCAGGCCTTCTTCCTCTCCCCATCCGGCGAGTTCTTCCACAACGTCACCGTCACCGGCGGTCGCACCCGCAGCGAAGGCCCGCTGGCCCTCAAGCGCGAACTCCGCGACGTCCAGGCCCGCCTCGACGATGTCGAAAAGGAACTCTCCCACTCCGAGTCTCAGGCCGCCGAACTCGTCGCCCGCATCGCTTCCCTCACCGCCGAGCTCGACGACCGCAGCGCCCAGCGCCGCATCGCCGAGCGCGACTCCGCCACCAGCGGCGCAGCGCTCCGCGCCATGGAGTCCGAAGCCGAGCGCATCCAGCGCCGCATCACGGAGTGGTCCGCCGCAGCCGAGCGCAACCTCGCCGAGCAGTCCGCCCGCGCCGAACTCATCGCCGCCCGCCGCGAAGAGTCCGCGCGCCTCGAATCCGAGCACGCCGCCGTCGAATCCGCGCTCGCCGAGCTGAACAGCTCCCTTGCCATGCTCCGCTCCACACGCGACACCGCTCACGCCGCCGCATCCCAGGCCGCCGCCTCCGCCGCTGGCATCGAGGAGCGCCGCCGCGCCAGCGACGCCGCCTTCCAGCAGACCGATGCCGTCCACTCCGCGCACCTCGAGCGCATCGCCCAGCTGGACCAGCAGCACTCCGAGGCATCCGCCGAACGCTGCCGCCGCGAGCAGGAGAACGCCCATCTCGCCGCCGAACAGACCACCGTCGCCGCCGCACGCGCCGCCGCCATCGAACGTTCGCAGCAGCTCACCGCAGAGGCCGCCGCTCTCCGCACACGCCTCGCCGAACTCGACACCCAGCTCCGCACCCTCCGCCACCAGAACGAGGCCCAGCGCGAAACCCGCGCCGCCCTCGCCGCTCACGCCGCCAAGCTCGAATCAGACCTCGCCCACATGAACGAGACCTGCGTCGCCGACCTCGGCGTCGAAGCCTCCGTGCTCCGCGATGACGAATCCCTCACACGCATCTCCGCCGCAGACGAGGATGGCGTCGCCGCCCTCGCCGCCGCCGAGGAGTCCGTCCGCGCCATGCGCCAGCGCCTCGAGAACATGGGCCCCGTCAACATGATGGCCCTCGACGAGTACGCCGAGGCCGAGCAGCGCTACACCTTCCTCGACACCCAGCGCACCGACCTCATTGACTCCATCGCCAACACCCAGGCCACCATCAAGGAGATCGACGAGATCACCCGCACCAAGTTCGACGAGGCCTACAAGGTCATCAACGAGAACTTCTCCGCCACCTTCGCCAAGCTCTTCGGCGGCGGCGCAGCCTCCATGCGCCTCCTCGAAATGGAGAACTCCGACGAGGCCGGCATCGAGCTCATCGCCCAGCCGCCGGGCAAGAAGCTCCAGAACATCCTCCTCCTCTCCGGCGGAGAAAAAGCCCTCACCGCATTCTCGCTCCTCGTCGCCATCTTCCAGTTCCAGCCGGCTCCCTTCTGCGTGCTCGACGAGGTGGACGCCCCGCTCGACGAGGCCAACGTCGGCCGCTTCGCGCGCCTCGTCGAGGAGATGAGCCAGAACACCCAGTTCGTCGTCATCACCCACTCCAAGCGCACCATGGCGCAGGCCGAGGTCATCTACGGCGTCACCATGCAGGAGCAGGGCGTCTCCAAGATTGTCAGCGTCAAGCTCGGCAACGAGGAGAAGTCCCCCACCCGCCGCGCCGTCGCCTAATGCACCTGTGGAAGCGCATCACCTGAGCGGAGCATCCAAGGAATTATGACCACCCCCGTCGCCCAAACCTCACTCCCCCTCCCCCTCGTCGCCCGCGGCAAGGTCCGCGACATCTACAACCTCCCCTCGCATCCCGAAGCCCTGCTCTTCATCGCCTCCGACCGCATCTCCGCCTTCGACCACGTCCTCGCCACCGCCATCCCCGACAAGGGCCGCGTCCTCAACCAGCTTTCGCTCTTCTGGTTCGATCTGCTGAAGTCCATCGTCCCCAACCATCTCCTCTCCGCCGACCCCGTCTCCCTCATCCCCGCGCTCGCACCCCACGCCGCCGAACTCGCTGGACGCGCCATGCTCGTTCGCCGTGCTGAAATGTTCCCCATCGAGTGCGTCGTCCGCGGCTACCTCTCCGGCTCCGGCTGGGCCGAGTACAAAAAGACCCAATCCGTCTGCGGAGTCCCTCTCCCCGCCGGCCTCGTCGAATCCTCCCGCCTGCCTGAGCCCATCTTCACTCCCGCCGCCAAAAACAACGTCGGCCACGACGAGAACATCTCCTTCGACCGCACCGTCGAGCTCATCGGCGCAGCCCACGCCGCCGAACTCCGCCGCCTCTCGCTCGCTGTCTACAACGCCGCCGCCCGCCACGCCGAATCCCACGGACTCATCCTCGCCGACACCAAATTCGAGTTCGGCCTCATCAACGGCCACATCACCCTCGCCGACGAGGTCCTCACCCCCGACAGCTCCCGCTACTGGCCCGCCGCCACCTACTCCCCCGGCGGCCCGCAGCCCTCCTTCGACAAGCAGTTCGTCCGCGACTACCTCGAATCCATCCACTGGAACAAGCAGGCCCCCGCCCCCGGCCTCACCCCCGAGGTCGTCGCCCGCACCCGCGCCAAGTACCTCGAAGCCTACCGCCTCGTCACCGGCCACCCCCTCCCCGGCGTCGCATCTCAGGAGTAATCATGCCTGCCGTGCTGCAAACGCTCAGCACCTTCACCTGGTTCGACTGGTTCATCACCCTCTTTCTCGCCTTTTCCGTCCTCCGCGCCCTCCTCCACGGCCTCCTGCGCGAACTCTGCTGGCTCGCCGGCGTCATCCTCGGTCTCAGCCTTGCCACCGTCTTCTATGACCTGCCCGCGCCGTTCCTCCAGCACCTCATCCGCTCACGCCACATCGACGACGCCCTCGGCTTCCTCCTCATCCTCTTCTCCGTCATGCTCCTCGGCGTCCTCCTCGGCCGCGCCGCCCACGGCACCGCCAAGCTCCTCGGCCTCGGCTGGCTCGACTCCCTCGCCGGCGGCTGCTTCGGCCTCCTCCGCGGCGCGCTCCTTGTCACCGCACTGCTCATGGCCCTCACCGCCTTCGCCCCCCACGCGCCCATCCTCGCCCGTGCCACCGCCCAATCCCGCATCGCCGCGCCATTATTGAACTTCGGCCAGTCCGTCTCCTCCATCCTCCCCGGCCACATGGCCCAGGCTCTCTCCGACGGCCTTACCACACTCCGGAACACCCACTAGACAACCCCGCCCCGTCCGTTGCAATATGGCCTCTGTTGCGATTTCCACAGATTCGGTTAGAATCTTCAAAGTGAGCAGCGACGCTGTTCTTCCCTATTGAGCGAGGCAAGTGTGAAGCGCGAGTTGGAATCCCTGGTGGCACAGATGCACAGCAGCGGCGTGACCTATGACGAGGCCGTCCGCGAGTTCAAACGTCGTTTCATCCTCGAAGTCCTCAGCCGCCACCGCGGCAACCAGTGCAAGGCCGCCGTCGAGCTCGGCATGCACCGCAACACCCTCTCGCGCACCATCAGCGAGCTCGACATTGACCCCGCTCAGGTCCGCATCGGCCTCAAGCGTCCCCCACGCAGCGAACGCACCGACGCCAACGCCGCCGTCCGCATCGCCCGCTAATTCTTCTTCAGCAATACCCACCAAACCCGCGTATATCGCGGGTTTTTTACTGCCGGATACACCCACATAGCGCAGCAAAGTGGGTGTATCCAACCGCATTTTGTCATCCTGAGCGAGCCAAGCGACAGCGCAGGGAGCGAAGGATCTGCAACTTTATGGCGCCGTAACGGTATTGCTCTCCAGTGTCACAGCCCCGTTGCTTGCCAGCGCTCTGCCCAACAGTGTTGCGTCGGTGTCCAGCGTGATGGAGGTGTAGGCAATCAGGTTCCCCGCAAAAGCAGCGGACACTCCAAGGGTTGCAGAGCTGCCCACCTGCCAAAAGACGTTCTGCGCCTGCGCTCCATTAATCAAAATGACCTGAGTCCCGCCTGCGGCTATCAGCGTGGTGCCTATCTGGAAGACGAAGACTGCGTTCGGATCCCCCTGCGCGTCCAGCGTCACGCTGCCGGAGTTCAATGTCACTGCGCTGGAGGTCTTGTACAGTCCGGGCGAGAAGGTCAGCCCGCTCATGTCGCCGGGCAGTACCGCGGGCAGCAGCAATCCGGCAGCCGTGTTGTAGGCAGTGGTCAGTGAGCCTTCGGCCGCGGCCGCACCGGAATTGTCAATCACCGCCGTATAGGTCCCGGTCACGAATCCCGTCGTCGCGGTTCCCGGGCTGACACCCACTTTCCCGCCGATGATTGTGGTCTGGTCGCTCGTCGTGCTGGCATTCGTAACCGTGGTGCCCGCCAGTATGGCGTAGTTCCCGGCCGACCCAAGCGGCACAACGGTTTGGCATGCCCCCGACTGCGTCGCCACATTCACCGCATAGCTTGACGGAGCGGAGCTCAGGCCGACGAAGGGTGGCGACGCGGAGACCAGGCCAAACAATGCAGGCGTGTTGTTGGTGGGATTCTGCGCGATATACCAGGCCGCCTGCGCCGTATCCGATGCAGTGTAGGCAGCGCCCGACGGCGTGGCGTCTGCAAACAGTGCCGCGCAGTTCGTCGTGGTGGCGGGGTCGGAGTTCACGCAGTGGACCAGTATGTCTGCCAGCGTATTCACCGTCGAACCATTGCTGGCGCTGGCCGCATAATCCGTTGCGGGGTCCACGGTCGCGCCCGTGGTGATGCTGGCCAGATTGGTGGCCATCTCGAATGCATTCTGCAGACTGTTGATAGCCGTGCTCGGCGCGCCAATATTCGGCGCGCTCCGGTTCCCGTCCGCGGGCGGCGCTAGGAACTGCTGTAATGCCGTCACCGCGGCGATGGTGGTCACCTCGTTCACGTTGACAAACAGCGACGACGGCAACCCGACGGTTGCCGTGCAGCCGCCAATCACGGACATCAGCGTGATATTCGGATTCACCGCATTGCCGTTGCCGGAACTGCCCCCGCTGGCCACGATATAGAAATGGCTTGCCGTGGAAGGCGCCGTGTAGCCCCCGGTGATGGTGAAGTAGCCGTTCACATCCGTCGTGGGCAACAATCCGGTGATGAGCGCCGTCGCTCCCTGCCCATAGCCTCCGCCCGCTACGGGCGTGCCAGCGGCGTACAGTTGCACGCTGGCGCCCACAATCGGCTGCTCCCCTCCATACGCACGGCCTTCAATGGCCGTTTTGGTAGCAGGAGACTCCAAGCCGGATACAGTGGTCCGGTTCATCTGGCAACCCGTCGCCAACAGTACGACCGTTGTGAGAGCGACGAGCGGCAGCAGGTGGTGTGAGATGCTTTGACGCGTGGCGATGTGTGCCATGAGACCTCCTTAGGCCGATTGGATGGCCACAACTCGATGCCTCATGGAATCCGGCATGCCAATTCGTGCCGGATGCAGCTCTGCCCAGCGATTACTGGGGCTGCGACGCCTGCACGCCAATCGCAGCGCCTGAGACCACAAGTTGCACGCGGCGGTTCTGCGCACGTCCTGCCGCTGTGCCGTTGTCGGCGACTGGGTCGGCTTTGCCGTAACCGGTTGCGGTGATGCTGTCGGACGCGACTCCCTGTTGCACCGAGAAGTTGCGGACCGCATTGGCGCGGTTCTCCGAAAGTTTTTGGTTGTACGCGTCGCCGCCCACGCTGTCGGTGTATCCCTCCACCTGCAATTTGAGCCCCGGATACGCCTCGATGATGCCCGACACTTTGGCCAGTGAGACCTGTGCGGTCGGCTTCAACGTGTACTTCCCGGTGTCAAACAGGACATCCGACATGTTGACAATCAGGCCGCGGGCATTCTCGGTGGTTTGCAGCACGGCGTTCAACTGCACACGCAGTTTCTCGCGGGCCGCATCGGCCTGCTGTACGCTCAAGGCTGCCTTGGCCTGCGCGTCGGCCGCCATGATGCGCGCTGCGTTCGCCTGGTCCCGCGCCACGGATGCCTGTGCCTCCGCGCGTGCGCGGTCAGAGTCGGACTGCTCCTTGGCCGCGGCCGCTGCCTGCGCCTGCTGCTGTGCGGTTGCTGCGTCGGCCTGTGCCTGGTTCTTGGCGTCCTCTGCATTGCGCTTCTGCTCGGCTTCCCGCTTGCGCAGGGTGTCAATGCGGGCGTCCTCGGCGCGCTGCACGCCTTCCCGCGCGTAGGTGATCTCCTGCTTCTTGTCGCGGTTCTTGTCCTGGTCCATCTGGTCGGCGTTCAGCACCGCGGTCTTGGCGGCTGCCAGCGTGGTGGGGGAATACGTTGCGGCTCCGGCCATCTCCGCCAGACGCACGGCATTGTGTGCCTCATACAGTTCCAGGGGCGAACGCTCGTTGCGCGTAATCGGATCGAGGTTCGTGTGCGCGCCCGCCGTCATGGTGTAGGCGCCGCGGGGCAACAGGCTGTAGTGCGCCGTCACCGGCTCAATCACCCCGCTGGTCTTGTCCTGCAGGATCACGTTCTGCATCACCACCACATCGCTGGGGGTGTTCACGCTGAAGTAAGGCTCTGCGGTGATGATCAGGCCAAAGCTCTGCAAACTGGTCGTAACCTCAATCTGGCCTTTTGTGCCGGCGGGCAGAATCTCGCCGAGGTTCTGCGGACGCCCGTCCGGTGAAATCGCCCACAGCACATACGTCAGGTACTCATTGCCGAAGCCGTTGGCCGGCGTCAACCCCTCATAGTGCACGTTCACCGCCAACCGTCCGCGGTTGCTCTTCACCGTGGCGGAGCCGTCTGCTCCGCGCATCAGCTCCGTTCCCCGCATCCCCACTTTGGTGGAATCACTGCGGTGGAAGTAGTTCACCGCCGGCAGATCGCGCTCCACCACCGTATAGCGATAGACCGGAATGCCGTCTGCCGCAGCAGAGCGTTGCTTGCCGTCGTTGGGCATGCTGGTGGTGTTCGTCGTGGGGTTCGCTTCCTGCGCCAGAACGGGCTTAATCGCCGGAATGGCAACAGTCAACAGTACGGTCAGAGCCGCGATGGAAGATTGCATTTTCATGGTGGGTGTTTCTCCTGAGATTCCGTTTGCGATGGAGTGGGCCGCGATGGATGCATGATGCCGAGCGACCACTACCGGCAAGCCACAACGCGTTTGCAGTGCATGCGGCCGATTGAGGGAGATCGGAATCTGATTCAGCCAACCGTCATGCTTGTTCCATCAGCATTGCAGAATGACAGGGGAAAGTCTGTCTTCTATTGCTCATGCAGTGGATTCCACGCTGCTTCATCCATCGAAATTGTTTAAACAGGCGCACCCTCACCCATCGCTGGATGGATGCATTGGGGCAGGACGCAATCGCGGATCTCTAGATGCGGCCCATCAGCAGCAAAATCAGCAGAATGATGACCACTAATCCGAGGCCGCCGCTGGGATAGTAGCCCCAGTTGCGGCTGTGCGGCCAGGATGGGAACGAGCCAATCAGCATCAGTACCAGAACGACGATGAGAATTGTTCCAAGCATGGAATCCTCTTCCGGGCAGTGTGTGCATGCCCATGTATTTCTGTTGCGTGGGTGGAGATTACCCCCCGGCGCCGAACAGTATCTGCCCGCTATTGCTCATCCTGCCGATACTGGTTTTCAATCCCAGCCATCCAACTCGCCGAATCCCGCACTCCACTGCCTCTACCAGTCCACTGGCGTACGTGTGACGGGGCAATCCGCCACCACGTAAAATCAATCTGTGACTTCCGTATTCGCACCCGCCACCCTCCCCGCCTGGGACTCCTTCGACGCCTATCTCTTCGACATTGACGGCACTCTCACGCGCGACCCCTCACGCATCCACGTGCAGGCCTTCGCCGACTGCGCCTCCCACGTCCTCGGCCGCACCGTCACCCTCAAGGGCATCACCGTCCACGGCTCCACCGACGCCGCCATCCTCCGCGACGCATGCTCCATGTCCGGCGTGGAGGACGAGCACTGGCGTCCCCTCGAAGCCGCCATCTTCTCCCGCCTCATCTCCGTCGTCCACGAACGCCGCCACCTCATGCAGATCACGCTCATGCCCGGCGTCGAGCAACTCCTCGACCACCTCGCCGCGCGCGGCGCAGTCCTCGGCGTCGCCACCGGCAACCTCGAGTCCATCGGCTGGCTCAAGCTCGACCTCGCCGGCCTCCACCACCGCTTCACCTTCGGCGGCTTCTCTGACCGCTTTGCCGTCCGCGCCGAGATGATCGCCCACGCCGCCCACATCGCTCGCCGCCACACCGCCAGCGGAGCCTCCCTCTGCGTCGTCGGAGACACCCCCTTCGACGTCTCCGCCGCACACGCCAACAACATCCCCGCCATCGCCGTCGCCACCAGCATCTATTCCGTCGAAGACCTCCGCGCCGCCGGCGCCGAGTGGGTCGTCTCCTCCCTCGCCGACCTCCTCCCCGCCAACCACTCCCCCTCCCCCGCGTCCAATCTCCAGAGCACCCTCGCATGACGCCCTCCGCACACCCCGTCTGCCTCCGGCCTCTCCCTTATGTGTGCCCACCCGTCTGCCTGCTCCTCGCCTGCGCTTTCGCCATCCTCTCGCCGCATCTCGCCGCTCAAGAACCCTCCACTCCCCCGCCAATCTCAGTCAAAAGCCTCGCTGTTACCCCCTCCCGCCGCCATCAGCTTCAGGCCGCCAACGCCTTCCTTGCCGGCTCCCGCCAGATGGGTAATTCCAACCCCGCCAAGGCTCTCCCGCTCTTCCAGAAGGCCGCCACGCTCGACCCCTCAGACCCCCGCTACTCCACCGCCGCCGAGATCGCCCGCCAGAACATCATCACCGCCATGGTCCACCACGCCATGCTCCTCCAGTCTGTCGGCAGCAACGCCCAGGCAGACGCCATCCTCCACGACGCATCTCGCCTCGACCCCGCCAATCCCCTCGTCCTCGAGCACCTCCAGCCATCCCCATCCCCCTCCATCCTCATCGACGCCCGCCCCTCCTACGCCGGCCACGCCGCCAATATCCCGGGCCCTGTCCTCTTCCAGCCCAACAACACCACCCACAGCTACCACCTCCACATCGACTCCCACCAGATGCTCACCAACCTCCTCAAGGACTACGGCCTCTCCGCCAATCTCAACGCCGACGTCCCCACCAGCAGCATCCGTCTCGACATCGACGACGTGGACTTCCCCCACCTCCTGCCTATCCTCGAGCAGCTCACCAACACCCTCATCGTTCCCCTCCAGCCCAAGGAAGCTCTTGTCGTCAAGAACACACGCGACAACCGCGATGCCTACACCCATCTCTCCGAGGAAACCATCAACCTCTCCGGCTTCTCCTCCGACCAGATGACCGAGGCCGCATCCATGCTGCGCGACGTGCTCGAAATTCAGCACATCACCACCAACTCCACCTCCGGAACCATTACCATCCGCGCCCCCGACGACACCCTCCGCGCCGCCAACCTCCTCCTCGGCGACCTCCTCCAGGGCTCCAACGAACTCCTCCTCGAGATGAAGGTCTACAGCCTCGACCGCACCCGCAACACCAACACCGGCCTCAATCTCTCCAACACCATCACCGCCTTCAGCCTCTACACCCAGGCGCAGCAGATCCTCAACCAGTACCAGACGCAAATCCAGTCGCTCATCGCCAACGGCACCATCCCTTCCACTGCCACTCCGCTGCAGATTCTTGGCGGACTCATCGCCTCCGGCCTTCTGAGCGGCAGTTCCCTCCTCCCCAGCAATATTCTCGGCACCTTCAGCAACGGCATCACCTGGTCCGCTCTCTCCTCCTCCAGCCTCCCCAGCTTCAACCTCGGCCTCAACTCCTCCTCCGCCCAGGCCCTCGATCAAATCCAGCTCCGCGCCTCCGACCACAAGGCCACCACCTTCCGCTCCGGTTCCAAGTACCCCATCGTCACCTCCTCCTACACCTCCGGTGGCGTCTCCTCCTCGCTCATCAGCCAGCTCTCCTCCTCGCAGCTCGCCGCACTCGGTTACTCCAGCGCCTCATCGGCCGCCGCCGCCGCCCAGTCCGTCACCATCCCCCAAATCACCTACGAGGACCTCGGCCTCACCCTCAAGGCCACCCCCACCGTCCTCCGCTCCGGTCAGGTGCAGCTCCTGCTCGACCTCAAGACGGAATCCCTTGGCGGCTCCACGCTCAACGGCAATCCCATCCTCAACAGCCGCGCCCTCACCTCCACCATCACCCTCGAAGAGGGCCAATCCGCCGTCCTCGTCAGTGACCTCTCCCGTCAGGAGAGCCGCGCCATCAGCGGCGCACCCGGACTCAGCGAGATCCCCGGCTTCCAGGACATCTCCGATATCGACTCCAACCGCGACAACGGCGAGCTCATCATTCTGCTCACCCCCCGCATCATCCGCCGCGCCCACGGCAGCAGCGCCAGCCACGCCGTCGACGTCTCCCGCGACGCGGACAAGTAGCTCCCGCACGCACGAAGGCCCGCAGCATCTCGCCACGGGCCTTCGTTGTGATAACCGCGTTTACTTGGCTGCCGGAGTCTCCGTCGCCACAACCGGCAGCTTGATCCCGTCCAACTGCGCCTGATAGTTGATCACGTCCTTCAGTGTGTTGTACGGCATGCTGGTCAACGGTATCGGTCGGCCGTTCACAAACAGCGTCGGCGTGGACTGTACGCCCGCCGCCTCGCCCAGCGCCTTCGACGCCGCCACCGCGTCCTTCATCTCCTGCGACTTCGTGCACGCAGCCACATGCTCCGCGTCCAGCCCGGCCTTCACCACCGCCGCGTCCAGCGTCGCCTTCATCTTCTCCGCCGTCAGGTCCGCCTGGTTGGCAAACACCTCCCGCGCATACGTCTGGAACGCCGCGTTGTCGTTCTCCGGCTTCAGCTTCGCCACGCACACGCTGTACAGCGCCGCGTCCAGCGCCGCGTTGTGCTGCGGCAGCGGAAAGTTCTGGTACACCACCCGCGCCGTCGGATAATCCTTCGTCAGCTTGTCCATCGTCTCCTGTCCGTCCTTGCAGTGCGGACACTGGAAGTCGGCGAACTCCACCAGCATCAAATCCTTCCCTGCCGCGCCGTGCGCAGGCCCCGCCGACTTCGCCTGCAGCAGCGCGCGCTTCTCCTCAAACGGCGTCGGCCCAAAATCAAACAGCGTGTCCCCGCTGATGCCGTGCCTCCCATCCTCCAGCACCAGGAACGATGTCATGTTCACCTTGTCCGGCGTGTCGCCCTTCTGCGCCACCATCACCACCACGCGGCTCACCAGCGCAGACTCCGTCTTCATGATGGCCGCCACCTGGAACACGCGGTTCGCATCGTACCCCCACAACTGCTTCAGGAAGGCCGTCACCGTGTCCACCGTCGGAAACGTCGCCGTGAACCGCGTCGCGTCCACCGGCGGAAACGGGCTGCTCGGATTCAACGTCGGCGTCAGGTCATTCAGCATCGGCGCCGGCGGTTCCACCGCCTGCTGCTCCTGCGCCACCGCCGCCGCTCCCATCACAAGCATCCCACCCAACACCATCACCACTGCCAATCTCTTCGTCATCGCTCTCGTTTCTCTTTCTCCGGATTCACCGGAAACCTCGTTTCCATCTCTCTCATAATACAGTCCGCACCTGCGTTTTCGAATTACACCTGCACCTTCACCGCAATCGGAAAACGCCTCCCGGTTCCAAACGACTTCTCCGTCACCTTCAGCACCGGCACCGCCTGCTGCCGCTTGTACTCGCTGCGCTCCACCAGCCGCAGCACCGCCGCCACCATCTCCCGCTCCAATCCCTGCTTCTCCGCAATCTCCCCCGCAGACTCGTACCGCTCCACATACGCCTCCAGAATCGGGTCCAGCACCTCGTACGCCGGCAGCGAGTCCGTGTCCAGTTGCCCGGGCCGCAACTCCGCCGAAGGCGGCTTCTCGATGCTTGCCCGCGGTATCACCTCACGCTCGCGGTTCACCCACCGCGCCAGCTCGTACACCCGCGTCTTCACCACGTCGCCAATCACCGCCAGCGCACCCACCATGTCCCCGTACAGCGTGCAGTACCCCGTGCTCATCTCGCTCTTGTTCCCCGTCGTCAGCACCAGCGCATTGAATTTGTTCGCCAGCGCCATCAGCAAGCCGCCCCGTATCCGCGACTGCACGTTCTCCTCCGCCAGCCCGAACTCCGTCCCCCGGAACACCGGCTCCAGCGTCCTCAAATAGCTCTGGAACGTTTCCTCAATCCCCAGCAACTCGAACCGTATCCCCAGATTCCCCGCCAGCGCCCGCGCATCATCAACCGACCCCTGCGACGAAAACCGGCTCGGCATCCCCACCCCGATTACGTTCTCCGCGCCCAGTGCCGCCACCGCTATCACCGCCACCAGCGCCGAATCGATCCCGCCCGACAAACCCACCACCGCCGTCCTGAATCCGCACTTCCGCACATAATCCCGCGTACCCAGCACCAAGGCGTCATAAACCGCTTGTGTTTCCTCAACGCTTGCCGCCTTGTCCCGCCGTAGCTCCAACGGAGCGAAGGCGGACACCCCAGGCGCAGCCGTATCCACCACCACCAAATCCTCGGCAAACGATGCCGCACGCGCGGCCACCGTCCCATCCGGCGCAATCGCCACCGAGCTGCCGTCGAAAATGAGCCCGTCGTTCCCGCCCACCTGGTTCACCATCACCACCCACGCCCCGTGCCGCTTGGCTATCGCCGCCAACATCTCCTCCCGCAGCCGCCGCTTCCCCCGCCAGTATGGAGACGCCGAAATGTTCAAAATAATCCGCTCCCCCTTCGTCCCAACGGCCTGCTCCATCAGCCGCTCCACCGGATCCACATCGTACAGCCGCTTCTCCCAGAACTTCTTGTCGTTCCACGCATCCTCGCACACCGTCACCGCCAGAGCCGCGCCGCCGCGCTCCACCAGCTCCTGCACGCGCCCGGGCTCAAAGTACCGCTGCTCGTCAAAGATGTCGTAAAAAGGCAGCAGTTGCTTTCTCTGCCGCAGCGTCACGCGCCCCCCCTCCAGAAGCGCCGCAATGTTCGCCACCCGCTTGCCGCACTCGCCGTCCACGCGCTCCACCCCACCCACCAGCACCCGCAGCTTGCCGTCTCCCGTCACCGCCGCGGCCAGCTCCCCCAGAGCCTGCTCCGCCCGCGCCACAAAGCTCTCCTTCTCCAGAAAATCCCCCGGCGGATACCCGCACACCGCCATCTCCGGAAACACCACCATCTCTGCACCCAGCGCGCGGGCGCGCCCCGCAAACTCAATCATCTTTGCGATGTTTCCGGTGAAATCCCCCACCGTCGGGTCGATCTGCGCCAGCGCTATCTTCACTCTTCCAGTCTACCGCTTGCCTCGCGCAGACAGCCGTATCCCAACCAGCAGACTCCAGCGTTCACCCAACAAGGATCACAATTTGAAGAAGTGCGCGTCAGCGCGCAGTGAAAGCGTGGAACGCCGTGGAACGCCTAGTTGCCGGTCCCGCCCAGCACCACCACCACCGTCCGCGCCAGTATCTTCAGGTCCAGCCACAGCGACCAGTTGTCCACGTACGCCGTGTCCAGCGAAATGTAGCTGTCAAACGACGGGTCCTGCCGCGCCTCCACCTGCCACAGCCCGGTGATGCCCGGCAGCACGTCCAGCCGCCGCAGATGCGTCACGTCATACTGCTCCACCTCGTTGGCCAGCGGCGGCCGCGGCCCCACCAGGCTCATGTCTCCCCGCAGCACGTTGTAGAACTGCGGCAGCTCGTCCAGCGAGTACTTCCGCAGGAAGCGCCCCACCCTCGTGATGCGCGGATCGTCCTTGATCTTGAACAGCACCCCGGTCCGGAAGTTCAAATGCTGCAACTCGTCGCGCATCTCGTCCGCGTTGTCCACCATGGTGCGGTACTTGTACACCGTGAACTTGCGTCCCTTCTTGCCCACCCGCAAGGACGGGTACAGAATCGGCCCCTTCGAGTCCAGCCGCACCAGCACCGCCAACGCCAGCATCACCGGCGTCAATACAATCAGCGCCAGCGCCGACAGCACGATGTCCATCATCCGCTTCCCCAACAGCGCCCCAGCCGGCATCTCGTGGCGGTGCAGCGGTATCGTCGGGAACTGCCCGATATACTCCAGCGACGCATTCCACGCCAGCCCCTCATACAGGTCCGGCACCACCCGCACTCCAATTCCTGCCGTCCGCGCCTCTTCTACCATCTCCATCACGCGGTTCCGGTCAATCGGCGTGGATAGAAATATCTCGTCCACAAACAGCGACCGCGCCAGCGTCACCGTGTTCTCCAGATTGCCCATCACGTCCGCTCCACCGGCCTCGGCCTCCTGCGCGTCCAGCGCAATGTATCCCTTGAAGCGGAATCCCAGATGGTTCAGGCTCTCCAGGTGCGTGCGCAACGCGCGCCCCACCTTCCCCGATCCCACAATCAAAATGTTCCGCGTCGCCAATCCCTCGCGCGACCGCGTATAGGTCATCTGCCGCCAGATGTACCGCCGCGTCGCCATCACCACGCCCACCATCGCCACATCCAGGCTCACCGCAATGCGGCTCACCGCCTCGCCGCGCGTGATGTACAGCAGCCCGCACAGCAACAGCCCGCTCATCGCCGTCGCCTGTATCACCCGCCGCAACTCGTGCAGCCCGCTCATGTGCTGCACCGGCAGATACAGCCCGTACGACCGCGCCAGCAGGATCCAGCACCCCGCAAACCACAGAAAATCCAGCCCGATCTCCCACGACATCGGCTGCCACAGCGTCGCCGGCGTCAGTGTGTACCAGTGCTCGTTCAACCCGGCGTTCACCCGTATCATCAGCGCCAGATACGTCACCGCCGCAATCAACAGAAAGTCCACCACCGCCCACGCCATCCCGGGCACAGACCGCCGTCTGAAGATGGCTCCCAATATGGAACCGCCCTCATAACTCTGCCCGTTCGCTCGACGTGGTACCACTACCTGCTGAATGTAATCGGGAGAAGCCATCTCACACCTGTTCAAATCACTGGTTCCGGTTGCTTCTGTTGGTTCTTACCTGCCCGAAGCCCGCCGGACCGTTCAGTCGTCCTTCTCTTCTTCTATCTACTTGTTTTCTGCCAATCTACCGTGAAACTGAGATTATTCCTCTGTGTCATTACAAAGCAACCCCGCCCCAATCCCTATACCCCATTCGGGGCATCCAGACCGAAGCGCCTGCCATGAACCTACTCTAATCGACAGATTCCTTGCACGCAATATCCCATTACTTATCTGCTAGTTACAAAGGTAACGTCATAACCTGCTTGAGGGATAGCTGCCAGTTTTGATGCACCCAGCCAGCCAGCGATTCATCAATTCCCCGGCGTCACCAGCTCATCCAGCTCCAAAAAGCGCCGTACCACAGGGTTCCCGCTCCGCTCCATCTCCCCCACGCTCTCAAAGAACCACCCCTCCCCCTCATGCAGAAACACCACCCGGTCCGCCAGCCGACGCGCCAGCCGCATGTCGTGCGTCACCACCACGCTGGTCAGCCGCAGACGCTCCTTCAGCCGCTCGATCAGCCCCGCCAGCAGGTGCGCCATCGTCGGATCCACCATCGTCGTCGGCTCGTCGTACAGCACCGCCTCCGGCCGCGCCGCCAGCGCACGCGCTATCGCCACAGACCGCTTCATCCCCGTCGAAAGCTCCGACGGCAGCATCTCCCGCATCTCCGCCACACCCACCATCTTCAGCAGTTCCCCCACCGTCTCCTCGATCGTCGCCTCGTCCAGATGCTGCTGCTGCTCCCGCAGCGGAAACGCCACATTCTCCCCCACCGTCAGCGAATCGAACAACGCCCCGTTCTGGAACACCATCGTCACCCGCCGCCGCAGACGGTTCATCTCCTCCTCGCTGTACCCCTCAATATCCTCCCCCGCCACCCGGATTACACCAGCATCCGCCCGCAGGAACCCCATCAGCAAATGCAGCGACACCGACTTCCCCACCCCGCTCCGCCCCAGTATGCACAGCGTCTCCCCCGCATTCACCCAAAAACTCACATCCCGCAGCACTTCGTTCTCGTCAAACGCCTTGCTTACATGCTCAAAGCTGATGAACGGCCCCGCCACCTGCAGGTCCGCCTTCGTCTCCTCGCGGATACCCTCCGCTATCAGCTCCGGAATCTCTGCTCCGCCCTGTCCCTCATCCCTCGCCATACCGTCCACCATAGCGCATCATCCCGCCCCGCCCAAGTCCTCCGGCGTGTTCACATTCCTCAGCACCGCGTCCTCAAACTCCACCCGCACCAGCCCTACCCCGCACACCCGCTCCACCACCCGCCACACCGCGCGCTCCCCCGCCGCCAACTCCCGCCCCAACACCTCCGCCAAATCCCTGCGATAAACCCCCAGCAGCGGATGCATCCTCCCCACCGCATCCACCGCCACCGAAGCCATCAATCCCTCGCCCTCTGCCCGCTCCATCAACCGCCGCAGATGCTCCGCCTCCACCCCCGGCATGTCCACCGCCACAAACACCCCCCACTCCGCCCCGCACGCCCTCAACCCCGCATGAATCCCCGCCAGCGGCCCCGCCCCCTTCACCTCATCTTCCACCACGTGCGCCAGCCACGCCAAATCCTCCCTGTCTCCGCAAATGCTCGCACTCCCGCACGCCTCGCGCATCACCCCCACCGCCCGCTCCACCAGCGTCATCCCTCCCCACTCCATCACAGCCTTGTCCTGCCCCATCCTGCTGCTCGCCCCGCCCGCCAGCACAAATCCGTCTGCCTTCATACAGGCTCACTGCCCACGCCGTCTAGAAACCGCACCACGCTCTCCACGCCCTTGTGGAAGTTCTCCAGACAGAACTTCTCGTTCGGCGCATGCAGGTTGTCGTCCGGCAGCCCGAACCCCATCATCACGCTCGGCACGCCCAGCTCCCGCGCAAACTCACCCACAATCGGGATGGACCCGCCCGACCTCACGTACACCGTCTCCCGCCCCCACGCGTCGTGCAACGCATCAGCCGCCGCCCGTATGTACCGGTTCCCCGTCGCAATCACCGCCGCCTCGCCCCAATGCAGCAGCTTCACCGTCATCTCCACGCCCCGCGGCGCGCGCGCCCGCACAAACTCCTCCAGCAGCCCAAACGTCTCCGCGCACGTCATCCCCGGCACCAGCCTCACGCTCACCTTCGCCGTCGCCCGCGCCGGTATCACCGTCTTCGCCCCCGCGCCCGTGAAGCCGCCCGCTATCCCATGCACATCCAGCGCCGGCCGCGCCCACGTCCGCTCCATCACGCTGTACCCGCGCTCGCCCACCAGCTCGCTCGACCCCACCTCGCCCCGCCGATACTCCTCCTCGTCAAACGGCAGCGCCGCCCACGCCCGCAGCTCCGCCTCGTCCGGCCTCTGCACCTTGTCGTAGATGCCCGGAATCAGTATCCGCCCCTCCCCATCCTTCATCGCCGCAATCACCTGCGCCAGCGCCACCAGCGGATTCGGCGCCGCTCCGCCGTACATCCCCGAGTGCAGGTCCGTCCGCGCCCCCTGCGCCTCAATCTCCGTGTAGACCATCCCGCGCAGCCCCGTGCACAGCGTCGGCAGCCCCGGAGCAAACATCTCCGTGTCGCACACCAGCGCAAAATCCGCCCGCAGCCGCTCATCCTTCGTCTTCACAAACTCCGCAATCCCCTCGCCACCCACCTCCTCCTCGCCCTCCAGCACCACCCTCACGTTCACCGGCAGCCCGCCCGCCTGCATCCAGCACTCCAACGCCTTCATCTGGATCCAAAGTTGTCCCTTGTCGTCCACCGCCCCGCGCGCGTACAGGTTGCCGTCGCGCTCCGTCGGCTCAAACGGAGGTGTCAGCCACTCCTCCAGTGGCTCAGCCGGCTGCACATCGTAGTGCGCGTACAGCAGAGCCGTCGGCGCGCCCGCCGCGTGCATCCACTCCGCCACCACCAGCGGATGCCCCTCCGTCTCCACCAGCTCCACCCGCTCCATCCCAATCCGTTGTAGCTCCGCCGCGCACATCTGTGCCGCCCGCCGCACATCCTCCCGCCGTGCCGGATCCGTCGACACAGACTCCACCCGCAGCAGCGCCTTCAACTCCTCCACAAACTGCCCGCGGTTCTCCGCCGCAAACTCCAGCGCCCGCTTAAGGTTGGCTTCGCCCGCCACTTATCTCTCGCCCCACTTCAGCTTGTCCCGCAGCACGTCAAAGAAGCTGCTCTCCCGCACCCGTATCAGCCGCACCGTGTGCTTGCTCTTGCGGCAACGTATCGCGTCGCCCACCGCCACCGACAGTCCCTCCTGCCCGTCGCGCGTCAGCCACATCTGGTCCGGAACATCGTCCACCCGCACCACAATCTCCGCCCCGCCGTTCACCACCAGCGGCCGAATCGTCAGCAGATGCGGGCAGATCGGCGTCACCAGCAGCGCGTCCACCGAACCCAGCACAATCGGCCCCGCCGCGCTCAGCGCATACCCCGTCGAACCCGTCGGCGTCGAAACAATGATCCCGTCCGCCTTCAAATCCATCGCCTTCTGCCCGTCCAACTCCACGCTGAAGGCGCCCATCCGCGCAATCGCGCCCTTGGCCACCACCACGTCGTTCAGCGCCTCGAACTCCGCGTGGATCAGCCCTCCGCGCCACAGCTCCGCATGCAGCATCGCCCGCATGTCGTAGCGGCACGAACCCTCCAGCCAGCTCTCCAGCGCCACATACAGGTCGCTCCGCCGCACCTCGGTCAAAAATCCCAGCGACCCCAGGTTCACGCTCAGTATCGGAACGTCGATCCGCGCCAACGCCCGCGCCGCCGCCAGCAGAGTCCCATCCCCGCCCAGCACAATCACCAGCTCCGGCTCCAGCGCCGCCATCTCCCCGCGCAGGGCCATCTCGCCCCGGCCCAGATAGCTTCCGCTCTCCGGATCCAGCACCGCCGCCAGTCCGCGCTCCTTCAGCCACGCCACCAGCTCCGGCAACAGCTTCGCCAGCTCCGGCTTCTGCGGCTTCGAGATGATGGCAACTCTACGCATGGAACCTCAGTGTACTGGATGTGTATGCAACCAATTTGATTCGCGACTTTCAATAGCTTGCAAGTCCTGTGCCGTGAGATGAGGAGTGATGAGCTTCCTCACATTTGTGTCGACACTTCCTCCGCCCATCTTCCCGGAAAGTTCAAGCCAGAAAAGCGCATCTGCATAGCTCAATGCGACTCCTTCGTGGTTCAGATACATATATCCGATTGCTTTCGCAGCTCGCGCATCGCCAAGATTAGCGGCTTTCTCAAACCAGAAATATGATTGTTGATAATCCTGCCTAACTGATCTGCCGTTCGCATACGCGGTTCCCATTTCAATTTCCGCCGGGACATATCCATTAGCAGCTGACTTCTTGAACCAATCGATTGCGAGGTCATCACCTTTGTGTATATCCGAGTAAACTTGACCAATCCGATATTGCGTTTCAGGATTATCAATATCGCAGCATTTAGCAAACCAGTTGTTCAGAATTTCCAGACAAGACTTCCTCGCGTTTCCATCAATGCTCCCGCCTTCCTTGGTTGATGAAATCAAATCTCCTGTGCTATCGGCGACTTGAATTTGGTTATCTCGACCAAATGTGCCAACCTCGATGTGATTAAGTAAAACGGTGTAATCGGCATTCTTCTGGGTAATGGTGATTTTAATAAAAGGACATCCCCTTTCGAGGTCTTTACTAAGCTCCATTGACTGGTCGCGCAAAGCTGCCCAAACATTGCCTACACTTTGTGCACCAACATACACACGTGGCGACTCGAAGGCATTATGTGTGTGTGCAAGCGCAGTTCCGGCCTCGTCGCTAAGAGAAGTGCTGTTGGTATTTGTACTGGTAGTGCTAGCTTTCCCCGCCATCGCCGCAATCACCTTGCCGCCAATTCCCGCCGTCTTTAGCGCAATGGCATCTTCCACGCCTAGGCTGTAATTCCCTGGCTGAGAGTTAATGAGAGCCACGATTGTATCGTCGTCTAACCCCGCCGCATGCATCTTCACGATGGCCGCATTGTTCAGCGCAGTCTGCCCCACCGCCATCCCGCACCCCAGTACAACAACCATCGCCAGCCAGCACATCTTGCGCATCGTTCGGCCTCTTTCCAATCAGTTTTCGGGGAGTGCCAGAATCCTAGCACCACCGCGCGTGCATCAGAAACTCCTTGTTCCCCTCCATCCCGTGTATCGGAGAGTCCACCACCTCAATCCCCTGCCCACCCAATCCCTCCACGCACTCCCGCACCCGCTCCACCGCCAGCTCATGCCCCGCCGCGTCGCGCACAATCCCGCCCTTCCCCACATGCTCGCGCCCCGCCTCGAACTGCGGCTTCACCAGCACCACGCACTCGCCCCGCCACTCACCCCAGTGCCTCATGCAAGCCATCACCGGCGGCAGCACCAGCGTCGCACTGATGAACGCGACGTCAACAGCGATAAAGCTAATTCCTGATGGCAGCTCCCCCGGCTTCAGCAGCCGCGCGTTCGTCCGCTCCATCAGCGTCACCCGCGCATCCGCCCGCAGCCTCTGTGCAATCTGCCCGTACCCCGTGTCCACCGCCAGCACACTCGCCGCCCCGTGTTGCAACATGCAATCCGTAAACCCGCCCGTGCTCGCGCCCACATCCAGCCCGGCGCGCCCCGTCACATCAATCCCCCACCTCTCCAGTGCCGCCTCCAGCTTCAGCCCTCCGCGGCTCACATACCGCATGTCCTCACCCAGCAGACGAACCGCCGCACCCTCCGCCACCGCCGCGCCCGGCTTCTCCACCTTCTGCTCGTCCACCAGCACCCGCCCCGCCAGAATCATCGCTGCGGCGCGCTCGCGGCTCGCCACCAGCCCCCGCTCCACCAGCGCCTTGTCCAATCGCAATCGTTCCTTTGCCACGCCGCCCGTCCTGTCCAACCCAATCAAACGATTCTAATTACTTCCTAGTAACCTCTGGCAAATCTACAACTTTCGTCGTACTCTGAATCCTATTCCGCCGTTTTCGTTCCACAAGCCAACGGCACACCATAACCCATGAGCATCCTCAACATCCCGCCGCCGGACCGCAACCCCCGCCGCACCCGCCGCGACCTCCCAGAGGACTTCGCGCCCGACTTCGAGCAGCAGGCTCCGCCGCAGCGCAGCCAGCAGCGCCCCGCCTATCCCTACAATCCGCCCGCCGCGCCGCCCTCCCGCGCCTTCCAACCCGCCTACACACCGGATCAGTACGACCCCCAATACGAAGCAGACATCTACCTCCCCGAAGACCAGCCGCAGCCGCCCGCCCCGCGCCAGCAGTACTCTCGCCCATCGCAACCCATCTATCGCCAGCCCGCCGATCCCTCCGCCGACCTGCCCCCAGGCCGCGAACGTCTCCGCGCCGCGCGCTCCCCGCTCCCTGATCTCGACAGCGACGCCTCGCGTCCCTCCATCCAGCGCGCCGCTGCGCCCATCCCCATCGCCCAGCGCCAGCCCCTCCCCGATCTCGCTCCCAACCCCGAGCGCCAGTCCCGCCTCCGCGCCTTCCTGCCCGCCGAGCCTATCGCCGACTACGCTCCTGAGCCTGCCTACTCCGAACCCGAGTACGCCCCCGCTTTCGAAGCCGCTTACGAACCCGAGTACGCGCCCGAGCCGCCCGTTGCTCCGCCCCCGTCCTCCTCCTACTCAGACGCCTTCGTCCTCGAACGTCTCCACGCCGGCGACCCGCAGGCTCTGGCCGCGCTCTACGACCGCTACGCCCGCATCGTCTACTCCGTCGCCCTCCGCGTCCTGCGCGACCCCTCCGCCGCCGAAGACATCCTCGCCGAACTCTTCCTCGCCCTCTGGCGCAAGCCCGCGCTCTACAACACCGCCCGCGGCCCCCTCGGCCCCTGGATGGTCGTCACCGCGCGCAACCGCTCCATCGAGGCCATCCGCCGCCTCCCCGCCACCAACTCCAGCGAACTCATCCTCGCCTCGCCCTACGACCTATCCGACGAGGCCGAGCGCAACTTCCTCGTCGAGAAATCCCGCCAGGCCGCCTATCTGCTTCCCCCAGCCCAGCGCAAGACGCTCGAGATGGCCTTCTTCGACGGCCTCACCCACGCCGAAATCGCCGAGATGACAGGCGAGCCCATCGCCACCGTCAAGAGCCGCATCCGCAGCGCCCTGCTCTCTCTCCGTCAGGAGTTGGAGTCATGACGATGCCCGTCCGCAACACCGAGAACCTCGCCCTCTACGCCATGGGCCTGCTCGAAGACGACGAGCACGCCGCCCTCCACGCCCGTGTCCGCGTCTCCGCCGCCGACCGTGAGGAGCTGGCCCAGATCAACGGCGACCTCGCCGCCTTCGCCCTATCCGCCGAAACACACTCCCCGCCCGCCCTCATCCGCCAGCGCCTCCTCGCCCAAATCAATCGCGAACGCCGCGCTCCCAGCCCGCGCCCCACGCCCCGCGGAGCATCCCGCGCCGCCCAGCCCGCCGCCACCCCCGCCGCGCCGCCCGTGAACTCTGCCACCTACGCCACCGCGGCGCCTCCCCCTCCGCCACCCGCACAGCCCACCCGCTTCTCCAGCTATGCCCAGCGCGCCGCCAGCTTCGCCGCCGCACGCTCCGGCCAGTACTCCGTCGCCACACCCGCCTACGAGAGCGACATCTCACGCCCCGCCCCGCTCCGCAGCTACGACTTCTTCTCCGATTCCGACGAGCAGCCCCCCGCTCACTCCCACCGCACCCTCGCCGCCATCCTCTTCCCCTACGCCGGATGGCTCATCGCCGCCGCTCTCGCACTCTTCGCCTTCGTCCAATACTCCGGGCGCATCAAGGCCCAGAACAACCTCTCCGCGCTCGGCGCTCAGATGGTCTCCCTCTCCGCCGGCTCCATGCAGGCCCACGACATCGTCTCCACACTCAACGCCGCCAACTCCCAGATCGTCACCGTCCAGCCCGAGGGCGCGCCCCCCGCAGGCCCCACCGGCAAGGTCATCTACGTCCCCGAGACAGGCATGCTCACCTTCATCGCCACCAACCTCTACCCCCTCGGCCCCTATAAGACCTACGAGCTTTGGCTCATCCCCGCCGACGGCCGCGACCCCATCCCCGCAGGCACCTTCAAGTCCGACGACCGCGGCTACGCCAACATCCTCCTCCCCGCACTCCCCAAGGGCATCGTCGCCAAACAGTTCGCCGTCACCATCGAAGACGAGAATGGCTCCCAATCCCCCACACTCCCCATGGTCCTCTCCGGCTCATAATGGTGGGATATTCGCGCGCGAGCGCGTAACAAGATGTTCGAACAGCCACCGCTGCCCCCTGAACCCCTCAATCTTGATTTGTCATTCTGCTTGCCGCGCAGACTTGCCGCGCCGAAGCTCCGTAGGAGCGTAGGCGGGAGCATCCGTAGGAGCGTAGGCGGGAGCGCAGCGAAGGACCTGCTTTTGCCTTTGGGTGCCACACACAGCACAGGTCACGTATTTTCGCGGGATAGTACGATTCGTCCTCCAGCGTGAAGCGCTGGAGGACGAATTTGCCTTGCTTAAGCCCACGGCTTCAGCCGTGGGATAACAAGCCGCGCCGTCAGGCGCGTACCACTCTGCCGAAGGCCCGAGCGCAGCCGAAGGCGTAGCGAGCGTGCTTCGCTATCGTGGAGAAACAAGATGTTGGGATTGCGTTTACCACACGCCGCTTCCAATCATACAGAGCGGACGTCAGCGCCTACTGCGTCGCCGTCACCCGCATCTGCACTGCCAGCCCTTGCAGGTCAATCATCGTCACCACGCTGTCTGTGTCCGTCTCCAGAATCGTCATGTACCGGCTGTCCGGGCACGTCACATAGACCTTCCCGGTCGGCGTGCCCGCTATCGTCGCAATAAAGTTCGGATGGCACAGAGGCCCGTGTCCCGCCGCCGTGTTCCCGTCAAACAGAATCGTCTTGCCCACCGTCAGCGTGCTCAGGTTCACCACGCTCACGCTGCCTCCCGTCGCACTCAACGGGTTGTAGTTCGCCACATACGCCCGCGTTCCGTCCTGCAGAATGCTCACCTGCACCGGATCCGTCCCCACCGGAACCGTCCCCAGCACCGTCCCGAAGCTCGCCGCGTCCGTCGGATTGCTGGCGATGCAGTTCGGATTGCTCGGCAGCGCCACCACCGAGCACAGCGGCACACTCACCACGCTCACGCTGTTCCCCGTCGCGTTCGCCGTCACCAGCAGCGACCCGTTATAGTACGTGTCCGCCCACACCGGCCCCGCGCCCACCGCAATCAGCGGCGTCGTCGCGTCCGGCTCGTTGGTGTTCGTGTTGATCACGCTCACCGTCCCGTCCGTCTTGTTCAGGATGAACGCGCGGTTGTTGTCGTACGTCTCCACCCCGTACACCGGCCCGTTCCCCACCGGGATTACGTTGCTGATGGTGTTCGTCGCCGTCTGCACCGCCGTCACCTGGTTCGAGCCCTGGCTGATCACGTAAATACGCGCCGACCCTGCGTTCCCCGCGATGAACACCGGATTGTTCCCCACGCTCAGCTCCTGCTTCACCGACGGCGGAGATCCCTGCGCCTCGGCCAGCTCCGCGTTCCCCACCGTGTACGGCTCCGTGATGTACGTGTAGCTGTTCGCGGAAAAGATGCTCGTCGCGTTCGCTCCGGCAAACAGCGTGCTCGTCTGCACCTGATTGGCCTGCAGGTAGCTCGACACCCCAAAGCTCGAGATCGTCCCCCCCTGGTTCAGCACAAACGCCTCGTTGCCGCTCAGTCCCAGCGTCAGATACTTCGGTGCCACCCCAATCGCCGTCGTGTTCAGCACCGTGTCCCCGCTGAAGTCCACCATCGTGAACAGCCCCGGCTGCCCGCTCCCGGGGTCCGACACCGCCAGCGCATACCGCGATGGCTGCGCCGCAGGCCCCACCGGGCTGATGCTCGACACCGGCGGACGGAACGTGTCCCCGCACCCGGCCAAAAGCGCCGCCAACACCCCCGCCACCGCCATCAACGGCGTCATCCGCAGCCAACTCTTCCTGCTCAAAACCAATGCCTTCTCCGCCTTGCCCGTACGATTCTCCAACTCTGTGCTCAAATATGGATTGTAAATCAATCCCAGCGGAAATCCCCGCTCCTCGGAACATGGCTACGCACCTCCCTCAACCCGTTGCCGCCCGCTCCGCCGCCATCCCGCCCGCGCGCGAGCGCTTCCAGTCCTGGCTCATGGTCACTCTCTGGGCCCTCATCGTCTTCCCCTTCGTCTCCATCATCGCCGCCGTCCACACCGACAACGCCATCGAGGACCACGCTCTCCTCACCAGCCAGCCCATGCACGCCGTCTACATCAGCATCGTCCTCACGCTGCTCGTCCTCGCCCTGCGCGCCGCCACTCCCGCCGCCGCCGCCTGCGGCGGCATCATCTGCTTCTCCCTCGCCCTCGCCGCCTCCACTTGGACGCAGCACCTCTACCAGACCCTCCTCCCCTCCCTCGTCCTGCTCTTCCTGCTCACCTACACCGCCACCCACATCGGACGCCGCCGCAAACTCGCACTCGGCGTCGCCGAACATCCCCGCGGCCGCACCGCCTCCCAAATCGTTGCCAACATCGGCGTCGCCTCCCTTGCCGCCATGATGCAGACCGTATCCTTCGCCTTCACCGTCGCCGCCCTCGCCGTCCTCGCCGAGGCCACCGCCGACACCCTCTCCTCCGAACTCGGCCCGCTCCTCCCCGGCCCCACCCTCCTCATCAACACCCTCCGCCCCGTACGCCCAGGCACCGATGGCGGCGTCAGCCTCGGCGGCACACTCTTCGGCGTCGCCGGTGCCGCCCTCGTCACCTGGTCCGGCATCCACGCCCTCCAAATCGGCTGGCCAGAGGCTTGGATTGCCTTCCTCTGCGCCGTCTTCGGCCTCCTCACCGACAGCGTCCTCGGCGCCACCCTCGAACGCCGCGGCCTCATCGGCAACGACATGGTCAACCTGCTCTCCAGCAGCCTCACCGCGCTCATCGCCGCCAGCTTCGCGTATATGGTTCTGGGTTATCTCTAGACGTGCAGCACAGCCCGAATGCGCGCTGTCATCGTGCGCAGCACCCACGCCGTGTAGCTCAGCATCTCGTGCATCACCCGCCGGTTCCGCTCCACCATCCCAATGTGCCCCAGCGCCGGCCGCGGCGAAGGATACGCCTCCAGCCCTTGCGCCCTGCACATCTCGCGGATGCGGAACAGGTGCGTCCCGTCGCTCACCACGATGATCCGGTGCAGCTTGTGCTTCCGCGCAATCTCCGCCAGCGCCGCCGCCTGCTGCTCCGTGTCCGTGCTGGCAGTCTCCGCCACAATCCGCCCGTACGGAACCCCGTTCGCCAGCAGATAATCCCGCCCCGCCGCCCCCTCGCTGGTGTTCATGTCCTTCGTCCCTGCGTTCCCGCCCAGCGTGATCAGCACCGGCGCCATCTGCTCGCGGTACAGCGTCAGCGCGTGATCCAGCCGCGCATGCAGCACCGGCGACGGATGCCCCACATACTCCGCCGCCCCAAACACCGCGATCGCGTCCGCCGGCTGCGCCATGTTGTGGTGCTCCGCCGCCACAATCTCATGGTGCACCCACACAAACCACGCCGCCGCCAACACCACCAGCAGCATAAAAATCCGCTTCACCCTCCGCCACCACACGCCCGCGCCCCCGCGCGGCCCGCTGCGGTACTTGTACGGACGCCCGCCGCCCAGCCCTCTGCGTCTCAGATTGTCGCTTGGAACAATCATGCTCGAATCTCTCTGAGTATAGTGTGCCGCGTCCTGCTCTATCCGTTCAGCGCCAGCGCAATCTCATGCGTCGGCACCGCGCCCTCGCGCAGAATCATCCAGCTCTTCCCGCCCCCGCTCAAATCCACAATCGTCGTCGCCGTCGCCCGCGACGTCGGCCCGCCGTCCACTATCATCGGTATCCGGTCGCCCAGTTGCTCGCGTACGCACTGCGCAAACGTGCACTCCGGCAAGCCGCGCAGATTGGCCGAGGTCGCCGTGATCGGCAGCCCCAGCCGCTTCACCACCGCGCGCGGTATCGCCGCCTCCGGAACCCGCAGCGCCACGTTCCCCGTGTTCGCCGTCACCCGCAGCGGCAACCGGCTGCTCGCCTTCACAATAATCGTCAGCGGCCCCGGCCAGAAACGTTCCGCCAGCTTGTCGAACGCCATATCCAGGTCCCGCACCAGCTCATACGCCTGTGTCACATCCGCAATCAGCAGCGACAGCGGCTTGTACCGCGCCCGGCTCTTCAACTCATAAATCTGCTCCACCGCCCGCAGGTTCACGGGGTCCACCGCCAGCCCGTAGAACGTGTCCGTCGGCAGCGCCACCACCATGCCGCTCCGCAAACACTCCGCCACATGCCCCACCAGCTCCGGCTCCGGCTCGTCCGGATGGATTCGCAGCATCTCGCCCAGCAATCCCGCCGCCTCTCCGCGCGCCCAGCGCAACTCCTGCAATGTCAGAACCCTAGCACACCGCACCTTCCCGCTCAAAGTATCCTTCGCAGTACACTCATTCCATGCACTCCCCGCCGCACTCGGCCGCGCCCATCACCAGCCATCAGAACGCCCGCGTCCGCCAGCTCCGTGCCGCCTTCGCCAACCAGTCCCGCGACGGCCGCATCGCCGTCGAAGGCCCCCACCTCGTCGCAGAAGCACTCCGCTCCAACCCATCCAACGCCACCCTCTTCCTCTCCGAGGCATTCGACCCCACCCGCCTCACCGTCTCCATCCCACGCTCCGTCGAACAAATCCTCCTCTCCGACGAGGTCTTCGACCGCGCCGCACTCACAGACACCCCCCAGGGTGTCGCACTCCTCTTCTCGCCGCCCACTCCGCCCACGCGCCCGGGCACCGCGCTTCTCCTCGTCGCCTGCTCCCTGCAGGACCCCGGCAACCTCGGCACACTCATCCGCTCTGCAGAGGCCTTCGGCGCCACCGCCCTCGCCACCACTCCCAACTCCGTCAGCCCCTGGAACCAGAAGACCCTCCGCGCCTCCGCCGGCTCCGCCCTGCGCATGCCCATCACCATCGGCCTCACAACAGACGCCCTCGCCAAGCTCCAGCGTAGCGGCGTGCGCATCTTCGCCTCCGTCGCCCGCAACGGCATTCCCTACCACTCTGCAGACCTCACCGCCCCCTGCGCCATCCTCGTCGGCAACGAGGGCGCAGGCCTCGCGCCCGAGTACCTCGCACTCGCCGACCAGCTCCTCACCATCCCCACTCCCGGCCAGGTCGAATCCCTCAACGCCGCCGTCGCCGGCTCCGTCCTCCTCGCCGAAGCCGCACGCCAGCGCGCCGCTACGCCCCAAAAATCTTCGCTGCGGAAGCAGAAGTAGCATGGGCCTCTTCGACACATCGCCCCGCCCCTCGCACGACTCCGCGCCCGTCACCGCGCCGCTCGCCGAACGCATGCGCCCGCGCTCCCTCGCCGAGTTCGCCGGACAGGAGCACCTCCTCGCCCCCGGCAAACCCCTGCGCGTGCAAATCGAGTCCGACGACGCCTCCTCCATGGTCTTCTGGGGCCCGCCCGGCGTCGGCAAAACCACCCTTGCCAAAATCATCGCCGCCGTCACCAGTGCCAGCTTCATCGAGTTCTCCGCCGTCACCAGCGGCATCAAGGAAATCAAGCAGGTCATGGTCGAGGCCGAGCGCGCCGCCGCCCACGGCTCCCGCACCATCCTCTTCGTGGACGAGATCCACCGCTTCAACAAGGCCCAGCAGGATGCCTTCCTCCCCTACGTCGAACGCGGCTCCATCCGTCTCATCGGCGCCACCACCGAGAATCCCTCCTTCGAGATCATCGCCGCGCTCCTCTCCCGCTGCCGCGTCTACGTCCTGCAGGCCCTCACCGAGCCGCAGATTCTCACCCTGCTCCGCCGCGCCCTCGCCGACAAAGCCCGCGGCCTCGGCTCGCTCTCCCTCACCGCCGACGACGAAGCACTCACGCTCATCGCCTCCTACTCCAGCGGAGACGCCCGCTACGCCTACAACGCGCTGGAGGTCGCCGCACGCCTCGCCCCCGGCCCCAAGCGCCACATCACCGTCGCCGTCGCCACAGACGCCCTCCAGCAGCGCGTCCTCCTCTACGACAAATCCGGCGAGCAGCACTACGACCTCATCAGCGCGCTCCACAAATCCGTCCGCAACTCCGACCCCGACGCCGCCCTCTACTGGCTGGGTCGCATGTTCGCCGCCGGCGAGGATCCGCTCTACCTCGCCCGCCGCATCATCCGCATGGCCGTCGAGGACATCGGCCTCGCCGCCCCCGAGGCCCTCAACCTTGCGCTCTCCGCCCGCGACGCCATCCAATTCCTCGGCTCGCCCGAAGGCGACCTCGCCCTCGCCGAAGCCATCGTCTACCTCTCCCTCGCACCCAAATCCAACGCCGTCTACACCGCCTACTCCGCCGTCCAATCCGACATCGCCGCCACCGCCGCCGAGCCCGTCCCTCTCCACCTCCGCAACGCTCCCACCAAGCTCATGAAGAACCTCGACTACGGCAAGGGCTACCAGTACGCACACAACGTCGAGGGCAAAGTCGCCGACATGGATTGCCTGCCGCCCTCGCTCATCGGACGCCGCTACTACCACCCCACCGCCGAGGGCCGCGAAAAACTTCTCGCCGAACGCATGCAGCAGATCGCCCGCATCCGCGCATCAAAAAAATAATTTCGGGTGCGCCAACCGTCTTGCCTTTGTTCTGGTCGTCATCCCGACCGGTGCGCGCAGCGCGTAGCGGAGGCGCCTGCATTGGCCATTGCGCGTCAAGCATGTAGTCCACGCGCGCATCTCCCACCCGCTGCTAGAATGATTCCATTCCATGTCCCTGTCGAACCTGAAACTCATCCTGCGGCGTCAAGGCTTCACCCCCAGCGCCCTTAAGATGGCTCTGATCGCAATGATGGCTTCCCGCCCGCGTCTGGCGTGGATTGGCCAAGGCCTGCTGCGCTGCATGGCGCGCCGCGGCGAGCTCACCATCCGCTACCGTTGCTACGGCCGGCGCTACCGTATCGTTCTCCGCATGTCCGACCTGGCCAGTGACTACTACAGCGCACGGGAATTGGCCGTGGACGACATCTACCGCCTTGAGGAATGCTTCATCCCCGACATCGTTCTCGATGGGGGCGGCAATACAGGTCTCTTCACGCTGCGCGCCTCTGCCCGCTCCCCGCATGCTCGCATCATCACCTGCGAGCCTCTGCCCCGCAACGCCGACCTCATCGCTCGCCACCTCGCTGCCAACGGCGTCAGCGCCACGCTCCAGCGCGTCTGCATCGGCGGAAACCAGCGCTCCATCCCCTTCTACTGCCGCGAGGCTAACCAGGGCAGTTTCGACGGCAAGCTCCCCTACTCCGCTGTCATACAGGTCCCGGTTCTGCCGATCGAGGTGATTCTTGGCGCCGCCACCACCCCCATCACCGGACAGGAGAAGGTCTTCATCAAGCTCGACATCGAGGGCATGGAGATGGAAGCGCTGGAGCACTACCTGCCGCTCGAACAGCGCGCTGTCGTCATCGTCGGTGAACTCCACGACCACGCCCGCAACGTCGCGCGCTTCAAGCAGTTCTTCCAGGCCGCCGGTTGGAATCTCGCTTTTCTCGGCGGCAACGACTCCACCTCCACCTTCCGCGCCGTCTCCCCCGCCGCCCTGCCGCTCATGCCTCGCTGATGGCCGCTGCTATCGCTTGTTGCTTCCGATAGCGCTGAGCACTTCCCCCTTCGTCAGCAGCTCCGGCAGCACCTCCGCCCCGCCCCCGTCCGCCGGATACACCACATACGTCGGCACCCCGCTCCGCCCCACCCCCGCCAGCGCCTCCGTGATCTTCGGATCGTACTTCGTCCAGTCCGCCCGCAGCAGCACATATCCTCCGTCGGTCAACGCGTGCTGCACCTCCTTGGTGTTCAGCACGCTCATCTCGTTGAAGCGGCAACTCAGGCACCACGCCGCCGTGAAGTCCACAAAGACCGGCTTGTGTTCGGCGCGGGCGGCGGCCAATGCATCCGCCGAGTACGGCTGCCATCCCCAGTGGTCCACCGGATGATGCAGCGGGAGCAGCGCGCACAGCACCAGCCCCACCAGCACCGCCGCCACCATGCGCTTCGCGTGCCACCTTCCCCACGCTGCGCAAATCAGCGTCAGCACCGCCAGCACCACCACCATCTCCCACACCGTCGCCCGCGTACGTAGCCGCATCAGCAGCCACCCCATCCACGCCACTGTCGCCAGCAGCGGCAACGCCGTCAGCCTCTTGAGCACATCCATCCACGCGCCCGGCCTCGGCAGCAGCTTCGTCCACGCCGGCGCCAGCGTCAGCGCCACATACGGTGCAGCCAGCCCCAGCGCCACCGCCGTGAACACCGCAAACGCAACGCCCGCCGACTGCGCCAGCGCATATCCGATCGCCGCGCCCATCAGCGGAGCCGTGCACGGCGTCGCCACCACCGTCGCCAGCACCCCCGTCCAGAAGCTCCCTGCCAACCCCTGCTTCGCCGCCAGCTTCCCGCCCGCGCTCGTCACGCCCAACCCCATCTCGAACACTCCCAGCAGTGCCAGCGCCAGCACAAACAATCCGCACGCCAGCACCGCCACAAATCCCGCCGACTGCAACTGGAACCCCCAACCCAACCGCGCTCCCCCCGCCCTCAAAACCAGCAGCAACCCCACCACCACCCAGAAGCTCACCAGTATGCCCAGCGTGTACACCAAGCCTTGGACACGCAACCTCGACCGCTCCTCCGTCCCGCTCGACACCAGACCTATAGCTTTAAGAAATAGGACGGGGAACACACACGGCATCAAATTCAGGATTAAGCCGCCCACAAACGCCAGCCCCAGCGCCGCCAACACCGTCAAATGTGCCGTGCTTTGACCATGCTCGGCCGCGCCATCCACCACGGATGCACCATCCATTGCCCGTGTATTCACCGCAGAGTTTGCCATGGTGCCGCCGCTGGAAGAGGTCGTATGTCCCTGAGGTAACAACTGTATATTCAATACGTTAGCGCTAACAGTGAAAGTACCGTGTCCAGCACACTCCACAACCATGGATATTTGCAGGGGATCCGCGCCGAGCGATGGGTCACGCTGCAACAAAATCCGTGCACCTGTGGCCGTCGGTTGCACCTTCTGAGGTGCGGAGTTCACGATGATATTCGGCTCCAGCGGAAAGACTTCAGCCTTTGTAATCTGTGTCCCCACGTCAACACTCAACTCAAATTGGTCGCCCTTGCGTTCCAGCGTCGCCTTCCCAGCAGACAGCGCAACCGGCAGATTCTTCAAGGTTTCCAGCACCATCCGCTCACTCAGCGAAATGGGCGGCGGCATGCTGAAACTCACCCCGTCGAACTTGTAGTCGTACCCAAGCAACGCCCGCCCAGGCAGGCAAACCTCCCGGCATACAATCCAATCCACCTTCGCCTGCACATGGCCCACGCTCCCATCCGCCGCATGGCTGACCCGCATATGTATGGGAAATACAACGACTTGCTCGTACCCGTAGTCCATCAACGGCCCCAGCGGCAGCCGCTTCGGTGCCGGGAAAAGCATCGCCTCTGCGTTGATTCCATTGGGCAAACTCCACTCCACCGAAGGCGGCAAGCCGCTGTCCCCCGGATTCACCCAGTAAACGTGCCATCCCGCATCCAACCGGAAGATCAACCCACTCCAAAACTCTGTTCTTTCAGCACCTTGCGCCACACTCGGCCGCACCAGTTCCACCGTCAGATGCTGCGCCTGCACCGGTCCATTCCCACGTCCATCCCCCACCGTCGGCAACTGCGCGCACGCCGGCAACGCGGCCAGCAACCACAGCGCAATCAATAAATTACGCCTCATGCTTACTCGGCCTCATCCGCCACCGGCGCAGGAACCCCGCCCTCCCGCCGCATCTTGAGAAATGCGCGGATAAATGGCTCCAAATCCCCGTCCAGCACGCGGTCCACATCCCCTACTTCTACCCGTGTTCTAAGGTCTTTGACCATCCGGTAGGGCTGCAAAACATAGCTCCTTATCTGCGAGCCGAAGTTGATATCCAGTTTGGAATCTTCAAGTTTCCGGGCCGTGGCGCGCTTCTTCTCCAACTCGTACTCGTAGATGCGCGAGCGCAGCATCTTCATCGCCTTCTCTTTGTTCTTGTGCTGGCTGCGCTCGTTCTGGCACCCCGCCACAATGCCCGTAGGCAGGTGCGTGATGCGCACCGCGGAGTCCGTGGTGTTGACGTGCTGCCCGCCCTTCCCACCGCTCCGGTACGTGTCAATCCGTATCTCGTCCGGCTTGATGTCCACCACGATGGAGTCGTCTATCTCCGGGGAAACAAAGACACTTGCAAAGGATGTGTGACGGCGCTTGGCCTGGTCGAACGGCGAGATACGCACCAGCCTGTGGACCCCGCTCTCCCCGGTGAGCATCCCGAAGGCGAACTCCCCACTGACGGTGAAGGTGACGCTCTTGATGCCGGCCTCGTCCCCATCCTGTATCTCGTTGATTTCCGTATGAAACCCCTGCCGCTCCGCCCACCGTAGGTACAGGCGCATCAGCATCTCCGCCCAGTCCTGGCTCTCCGTCCCCCCCGCCCCTGGGTGAATCGTCACAATCGCATTCATCCCATCGGTCTGCTCGCTCAGAAGCGTACGGCTCTCCAACTGCTCGGCGTGCGCCCGAAGCGCTTCAATGGCGCACGCTAGGTCTGCAGAGAGTTCCTGCTCAGCGTCATTGCTCTCGCGCGCCAGATCGAAGTAGGCTTCGATGTCGGCGGCCTCAGCCTCGAGCGCGGCATCGTCGGAGAGCAGTGTCTCAATCCGCTTGCGCTCACGCATCAGGGGCTGGGAGCGTGCTGGGTCAGCCCAGACAGTAGGGTCTGAGACTTGCGCCTCGATGGCAGCAAGCTCTTTTTTCAGGCGGCTGGAGTCAAAGATACTCCCGCAGGTCGCGCACCTTCTCACGCACCGGGGAGTATGCGAACTCGAGGTCAGTCAGCATAAGAAGATTCTAACCGAGGAGAGGCGACGCATCACGGGTTGATGGGGGTAACTTCTGTAGGAAGCACCTCTTTGTCTTTGGTGTTCAGCAAAAAGTCAATGACCAACCACTCACGCTCGGATTTGTAACAGGTAAACTTCGCATACACTGGCCCCTTCTCGAAGTTGATTACCAAATACACAATGCGTACCCGCTCGGAACGGTTATAGGCTTTGATGACATCGTAGGATTCATAAGAACCATAGAAATCCTGTATCTGGCGCAGCGTATTCCCCTGACTCAGCGCACCTTTGTCCCCATCGAGCGGCCCATTGCGCAACCACACTTTGATGGCCTCTTCCGGCCCCTTGATTGCATAGGCCGCCATTCCATCGGCAATAATTTTGGGTGCTTCCACGCCGATGGGGTTAGGGCCAACGAGAGCAACCTGAGCTTTGGCCGTCCCGAGAGAAGCCAACATCATCAACACACATCCCAAATCCCGAATTATTCCCTTACTCATGTTCGCCTCAATTCCACTGAAGAATACCCATTTCATGTGCAGACAACCATAGCGCATTAGCACTTGGAACATGAACGCTGGCGTGGGGCAAGTGCAGTACCGCACAAGACGAGCGCAAGCAGCACGCAGGCGAACGCGAAGAGGTCGCCGTAACGGGAGTAGAAGGTGACGTCGTTCTCAAAGTTGAAGCCGGCCTCCAGCGCGGTGCGTTGATGGCGCGGAGCAAAGTCGCGGATACGTCCCTGAGGATCGATAGATGCGGTTAAACCCGTGTTGGTATCACGCAGCAGCCAGCGATGATTCTCGATAGCCCTCATGCGTGCGATGTTGAGGTGTTGCCACGGGGCGCTGGTGTCTCCGTACCAGCCGTCGTTGCTGATGTTGACAAGAACCTGCGCGCCGTTGGCGGCGAAGTGGCGAACCTCGTCTGGAAAGGCTGATTCGTAGCAGATGAAAGTGCCGTAGGCATGGCCGTTGACACGGAATACGTTGCGAATCTTGCCGCGATCGAAGTCACCCACCTCCTGCGTTAGATTTCGTGCGAAGAAGAAGAATTGACGGTAAGGCACATACTCACCCCAGGGGACGAGATGAATTTTGTCGTAACGTCCTGCGAGTTGGCCGTCAGGCGTGAAGAAGGCGGCAGAATTGTAGATGCGATAGTGGTGCGCAGTGGATGCATCTGGGACAACAGTGACGGCACCGGAGATGACGGGCATGTTACGGTAGCGTGCGAGCGCACCCATCTGGCTCATGAAGGCGGGCTCGGGAACTTCGAAGGGCGCTGGCGACTCCGGCCAGACGATGAGACTGGGCTGGTGCATTGAGCCGATCTGCCGCTGGGCGGAATAGGCATCAAAGGGAGGATTGATGCTGAGATGCTCGAAGACAACATACATCTCCTCCATGCTCCGGAAGCCGGATTGCAGGTGCATGCCCTGCCCGACCTCTAGGTTCTCCTGTAAGAGCGTCGCGGTCTGATGCGGTTGCTCGGGCGTCTCGACATGGGATGCGATAGCTCCGCCAACGAGAAGCACAACTGTGAGCGCGAAACCACCCGCAAAACTACGTTGCGCAGATTTGCCGCGGAGCAGTATCGCTCCGGCCAGCAGTGAGTTGACCACCAAGATGGCACAGGAGAGGCCATAGACCCCGGTCCAAGGGGCGAGGTGATCGAGCACTAGATTATCCACCTGTACGGTGCCGAGAACATTCCAAGAGGCGCCCATGATGCGGGTACGGGCGATCTCGGCGGCAACCCATAGGAAGGGCGCTGCGGCCAGAGCGCTGGCCACTCCGCTCAGACGACGACGCACCATGACCACCATGAGACAAAAGAGGGCGTGATAGTTGGCGAGGATGAGGCTGTATAACAGCAGAATCCCGAGGGATGCGGCCGGTGGCATCCCCCCGTAGATGTTCATCGTCGAGTAAATCCAGTAAAAGCTGCCAATGTACCAAAGCAGACCACTTAGATAGCCGAGCAGATAGATGGTGTGCGGCGAGGGCAGGACATTCTGCCCGTCCTCGTGCAGGATGGCAATCAATAATGGCGCGACGCTGAGAAAACACATCGCGCTGCGCCATGCGGGAACGGGGCCAGCGATGGGGAAAATCAGTATTTGCAGCAAAGCTGAGGCGACGGCCAGCAACCAGCGGTTGTGGAGAAGAGAGCGCATGGGCGTGATTCTATCAGCGCGGGATTATCCTGTATGCACAGAGTGAGAACGAATGAGTGTAAGCGGCCGACTTAGTAAACGGCTACCCCTATACTCTGCATATAGCCATGCAACTCTGTGCGTATTTCTTGTAGTACTGAGTAATAACATGTATAGTCCAACAAGTGCTGAATTTGGCCGAATACCTATCCTTAGTTTCCGGCTTATCCAGTCATCCCAAAGAGTCGTTCACTGTTAGTTGAGACATACGGAGACAAACCATGGATGTAACTCGCATCATCGCAGAGATTGACGCACAGATCAGCAAATTGGAACAGGCCAAGGCACTGCTGACAGGTGCCGCCCCCCGCGTGGGACGCGGTCGCCCCAAGGGAAGCACGAACAAGCCGGGCCGCAAAAAGAGGCGTCTGAGCCCGGAAGGCCGCAAGCGCATTGCCGAGGCAATGAAGAAGCGCTGGGCAGAGCGCCGCAAGCAAGTAGCCAAGTAAGTCCACTGCAAGAACGACAAAGGGTCGGCACTGTGCCGACCCTTTGTGCTGCGTGTAACTGAAATAACGCTCGACAATGGTGCAAGCTACTTAAAAGCTATGACCTCGCGATTGTTATCGCGCGAAAGATAAAATCGAAAGCCGCTATATGGCTTGAAGAGGTTCTCGATGGAGCGGTTATTGAGCGCCTGACGGATGGGAAACTGTCCCAGCGGTTGCATCTCGATGTTGTTGCCCGGCGTGACGTGGAAGCGGTGGAACTCCGTGCCGGGGCCGGTGCTACGAGCATGAAAGAATGCCAGCAAGCTGCCCTCCGGCTCCATCAAATCGTGTACGCGATGGAATACATGTGCGGGTAGATCTTGCGGCAGATAGTCGGCTGTATCCCAGAAGAGAACGACATCGAAGCGACGGCCGGGGAAGTCCATCTGACTGTGCATAAAACGATCTATTTCAAAGAGGGGATGCTCCTCCCCCTCGCGCAAACTCCACCATTCGGGCTGATTGACCTCCTCTACTAAGTTAGCCATGTAGACACTGTGGCCGAGCGAGGTAAGGAAGTTGATGTTGCCGGAGGATGTAGGTCCCAAATCGAGCACACGCAAATTCGACTTCTTTTCCAGTAGCTGGCGCATCTGCGTCCAAGCGCTGGAGTGGCGAACAATGCGCCCCCCAACCGTTGGTACAGCAACCCGGTCTTGCAATGAGTGAGTCACTGGCACTGCCCCTTTGAGGCGGACGATATGTCCACCAATCTATTTCTCCGGGATGTAGAGGTCGTGCTGCGCCGGCGCATCCTCCTGCACGGTGATGCGCGGCGGCGGATAGGGAGCAACTGGAATGGCAGTGCGAACGGAAACGGGCTCACTGCGCGTAGCGACGAGGTCGGGTCGGACAGCGGGAACCTCAGTACGCGCGACCGGGGTCTCGGCAGGCTTGACACCAGTCTCCACCTTGCCCTGTACGATGGCGCTCTCCTCAATGGAGATGCGCAGAGAAACAATATCGCCGATGACGGCGCCGCCCTGGCGTATCTCGACGCGTCCCGTGGCGCGGATATTGCCCTCGATGCGTCCGTTGACAATGACGTCACGGGCGTCCACATCGGCCAATACGCGCGCGTTGGGGCCAACGGTGAAGCGACTGTCGCGGAGTGTGACGGTGCCCTCAATCTCGCCGTCAAGATACAAATCTTCTCCGCCCGTCAGTTCGCCATGGATGCGAACAGATTTCCCGATAACCGCCGGCGAGCCTTCTCCTGGATTCATTGCCCTCTCCCGTTGCCCGGATGGCACAATTCCCCTTGCCCGAACTATATCAGCGGCGCTATGGCACCGAGCAGGAAAACTTTGCCGACGAGTAAGCGTCTATTGTGTATGTAGATGCTCTTCAAGACCCAACACAGGGTGGCTATCGGCCGCCGGATGGCCGTCGCGCTGCTGATGCTGACGACCGCCGCGGCCGCTACGGCTCAGACCACTCCGCCTGATCAGGGCAGCACTCTGTACGATAGGAGTCCGCTGCAGTGGATACAACGTGTCTCTGAGACCGAACCGCCCATCATCTTGCAAAACTCCCCTCATATCCGCTTCCACGAACTCTATCAGGGGAACAAAGGCAATGAGCTGAGAGATGTCATCGAAAGCAAGGACGGCTCGGTGGCACGACTGCTGGCCAAGAACGGACGGCCGCTAACGGCAGACGAGAACGCGGCGGAGCGCACGCGGCTGCAGCACCTGCTGGACTATCCCAACGACTACTACAAACACCACAAGGACGACGGCAGCGATAACCATCGCGCCGTGCAGATGATTTATGAGATGCCACAGGCAATGATCTACACCTATGCGGCCGACCAAACTCCGGCATCTGGGCATGTAACGCCGCAGGTGGTGATCGATTACCACCCCAACCCTGCGTACCATCCGCCGGACATGCAGTCGCAGGCGTTGCAGGGCATCTCAGGACGCATCTGGGTGGACGCAGTGAGCGGGCGCATCGTGCGCATGCACGCTGACGTGCACAAGGACATTGACTTCGGATGGGGGCTGGTGGCACGCATCTACCACGGAGGCTCACTGGACTTTGAACAGACTGACGCAGGGCCGCGTTGGGTCTTCTCGCGACTGGACGAGCAGTTCAACGTGCGTGCATTTCTGTTTCGGACGGTGCGGGTGAACACGCATATCCAGTCGAGCGGATATAAGCCAGTGGAACCAATGCGCTTTCAGGACGCTATCCGCCTGCTGCTGGACGAGACGATTCCGGCGCAATGCCCTTGCCACTGACCGTCAAGTCTTGATGGTCTCGCGCCGAACGGTGAGCTTCTCAATGCGGTCGCGACGAATCTGGAATCCGCGGCCCGGCGTGGTGGGAACGACAATCTCGCCCACGTTGCTGACCGTGACCTCCGGCTCGATGATGTCTTCATCCCAATAGCGGCGAGAGGCGGAGACGTCGCCTGGTAGAGTGAAGTTGGGCAGTGAGGAGAGCGCAATGTTGTGGGCCCGGCCGATGCCGCTTTCCAGCATGCCGCCGCACCAGACGGGCACGCCGCGCTCGGCGGCGGCGTTGTGGATGGCGATGGCCTCGCTGAATCCGCCGACGCGCCCGACCTTGATGTTGAGGATGCGGCAGGAGTCCATGTCAATGGCGGCCAGCGCGTCACGGCGGTTGCGGATGGATTCGTCGAGGCAGATGGGTGTATCGAGCCGCTTCTGCAGCATGGAGTGGAAATAGAAGTCGTCGTACCAGAGCGGCTGCTCAATCATCATAAGTTTGAAATCGTCGAAGGCCGACAGGTGTTCCATGTCGCGAATGCGGTAGACGGAGTTTCCGTCGCAACTCAGTTTGATCTTTGGCCAGCGTGAGCGAACCTCGCGGAACACTTCAACGTCCCAGCCAGGGCGGCACTTGAGCTTGACGCGCTGGTAGCCGACGATAAGTTCGCGCTCAATGGTATCCAACTGCTGCTTCATCGTGGGTTGTATGCCGATGGAGACGCCACAGGCGATGGTGCTGCGCGTTCCGCCAAGGAGCTGCGCCAGCGGCACACTCTTGAGTTGAGCTTCTAGATCCCACACGGCATTCTCCAGCGCAGCCTTGGCCATACGGTGACCGCGGATGCGCTTGAAGAGTCCCTGACAAGCTCCGGCAAACTCTACACCTTCGCGCACCAGTCGGGGCACAAGCTCAAGGCGCAGCATAAGCCAGGCGGTGTCAATCGTCTCGTCGCTGAAGTAGGGATGCTCGCCAGCAACGCACTCGCCCCAGCCGCTGATGCCGTCGCAGACCACCTCCACCAGAAGAATGCGGCGGTCGGTGGTGGTGCCAAAGCTGGTCTGGAAGGGCGAGACCAACGGCATCGTAATCTCGCGCAGAAGGACGGCTTCAATCTTCATCGTTCGCAATTCCCTCCCAGTCGGTCGCCTCTAGTAGACCAAAGGCTCGTCCCAGTGCGCCAGTTCAAATGCGCCGTTGCCCTCCACGTCACGCGAATAGCCGGTGACGCTGAGCCCGACGGCGAATGCCTGCCGCAGAGCCTCACGATTGCGTTCCTGTACCTGTATCGCGAGCGGGCGGCCGATATCCGATGCACGCCACTCATAGATGGCACCGGGAACCTCAACCATCTGTTCCGGCGTAATGTGCGGCATGGTCCCCTTATCGAGCAACGTGATGACGCGACGGCTATTGAGCCACCACTCGGCGTAGAGTCGGTCGCTGGGAAGGCCATTCTGCAGGTCGGAGCTGGTCATGCCGTAGAGGTCCACGACGTAGCGGCGGCTGATGGCGCCGAGCCGTTCGATGTTGAGATAGGAGTTCTTGATTTCGAGCGGATCGAAGGTCCACTCAATCAGCTCGATGCGGCGGGCCAGAGCGTCGTCTCGCTGGGCCAGCTTCATCTGGCGGGCGATGCCGAGGTTGCGATAGGGAGCTTGCACGGCCATCATGTGCGAGTGTAGATAAGAGTGCCGGTTGCGATATCCAGGCAGAGCAAGCAGGAAGCCGACCATGTTCCTAAGGCCGTCTGCGCCGCCGGATCGGGCAGTGTCGAACGCGCCCAAAACCTGTCCACCGGCCTTGTGGGCAACGACGAACATGCGGCGCGGAACCGCGTCGCTGTCGGCAAATCCCCAGACCTCCAGTTGCAATTCGACGCAGCGCGCAAAGGCGTCGAGCGTGTCGAGTGGACGAATGGCGATGTCTGCGGGCGCAGCTTGTGGGGTGCTTTTACTGGGCGTCTTCGCTTCGCTCACGCTCTTTGACCTGCTGCCACAGCGCCTCCAGTTGATTGGCACTCAGCCCCTTCAGGCTAACCGATTCACCCTCCGCTCCGCCAACCTGTGCGAGGTGCGTCTGCTCCATGGCGGCAAAGCGGCGGCGGAAGCGTGAGTTGGCGCCGCGCAGCGCACTCTCGGTGTCCACATCGAGATGGCGGGCCAGGTTGGCGACCGTGAACAGCAGATCACCAAGCTCGGAGACCACGCGATGACGTGCATCCGAATTTCCTGCAGTACTGGACTCGACCTCCTCGCGCAACTCGGCACTCTCCTCAGCCAGCTTGGCAAAGAGTCCGGCGGCGCGTTCATCCTTGGGCCAATCGAATCCAACCTTGGCGGCACGTGATCCTAGCTTGGTCGCCTCCAGCATGGCAGGCATGGTGCGGGGGATGTCGTCGAGCAGCGAGTCCTGTGGGCGCGCGGCCTTCTCCTGCTGCTTAATCTGCTCCCAGTTGCGCAGTACAGCATGGCTGTCGGCGGCATCCACATCGCCGAAGACGTGTGGATGGCGGCGAACGAGTTTGTGGTTTAGGTTGGCGACGACCTGGCCGATGTCGAAGTCACCGGCCTCGGCGGCCATCTGCGCATAGAAGAGAACCTGCAGCAGCAGGTCGCCGAGTTCGTCCAACAGCGCGGGCCAGTCACGGCGCTCGATGGCGTCGAATACCTCGTAGGTCTCCTCCAGCGTGTAGCGCTTGATGGTGTCAAAGTCCTGCTCGCGGTCCCAGGGGCATCCACCGGGGGCGCGCAGACGGGCCATAATGCGAATCGCATCGGCAAAGTGGCGGGCGGCGTCCTCGATGGTCTCCGGCTTCATGTCCCTACTGTAACGGATGGGGCGCGGGGTGCGTCCAATCAGAGCAATCGTATACTCAAACTGACGATGCCGACCGCGTACATTGCCACCGCAGCAGCGCTTATGGGATTCCTCCTGGGGAGCTTCCTGAACGTTTGCATTGTGCGCCTGCCAAACAACGAGAGCGTGGTGCATCCATGCTCGAGGTGTCCGTTATGCGGACAGGCCATTGCCGCGTGGGACAACATCCCCATAATCAGTTGGCTGCTGTTGCGCGGTCGTTGCCGTCACTGCAAGGGGATCATCTCCGCGTTGTATCCGCTGGTAGAGCTGGCGGTGACCGCGTGGTTTGTGCTGTGCTTGTTTCACTTTGCCAACTTGCAGAACGCCCTGAACACGGCAGTGCTGGGCTTCCTGCTGATTGGATTGGCGGTGATGGACTGGCAGACGCATTTACTGCCGGACGAGTTCACGCTGGGCGGAATCGGACTGGGACTGGCGTTTTGCTTTACACGCGCGACACTGCTGCCGGCGGATCTCAAACCATTCCTTCTGACCACGCCGGAGCGCATGATGCTGGCGCGACTGGCGGCCGTGGCTGCGGCATTCTTGCTGCTGTTTACCGTACGCTGGGCTTACCGGCTCGTTCGCAAACGCGAGGGCATGGGTCTGGGCGACGCCAAGCTGCTGGCGATGTTGGCGGCGTTTCTAGGACTGAAGCTGGCGCTGCTGGCGTTGTTTGTGGGCGTGCTGATGGGCGCGCTGTACGCCACTGCGCTGCTGCTGACACGCCGCGCAGAGGCGGCATCGCGATTGCCCTTCGGTAGCTTTCTGGCACTCGGCGGGCTGTTTACTGCTTTCAACGGGCCGCGGCTGCTGCTCTGGTACGCCGGATTCTTCCGATAGCACCATGCGGGCGCGATGCAATCTAAACGCCCGCCTCTTTACAAATCGCCACAATCTGCGCCAGATGATGCCTCGTGTGCAACTGGTGGAAGCGCCACCACTGTGCGGCGGTCAACGGCCCCAGCACGAAGTGGCGCACGGCGCTGCGGTTATGGAACTCCTGCTCGCCCTCGGCGATGATTTGCTGCATGACGTCCACGCTGCGAGCAAGTCGTGCGACGACAGCTTCTCCGCATTCACCTTCCATGGGACGCGTGGGTTCAACGAACGCATGCGCCTTGACCCCGTAAGGAATTCGGCCCAGCCGCAGGACAGTGAACCGCGCAATCGCCTGCCGCAGCGTGGCTACAGCCCGCGTGGGGCGACCGCGTTCCAACTGCTCATGGAAGGCATGCGTGGTGAGTTCGAAGCAGAGGCGCAAATGCTCGGCGATGTGGCGTATGCTCCACGCTTCCGGCCGACCGGCAGGGCTCAAGTCCATCTGCTCCGCGCTTAGGCCAGTGAGCGCTACGGCTATCTCCTGCTTCAGGTCGTCGGCAACCATTTTCAAGCTGGATTACCTCCGCGCGTGTGCAAAGCCACATCCCTGTGACGCAATCTAACATCTCCCGCTCCCAGCGTGCACCGTTGCATCATTGGCCCCCGGGAGCTACCAGATCGGCAATCGCTTTTTCGGCCTCATGCGCACGGTGACCATCTGGCTTGAGTTGGAGATATGCTCCGTACTCGCGCTGAGCCTCGTCCTTCTTGCCAAGATGCCGTGCCATCTCAGCCAGGCCAAAGTGTGCGTCCGCATCATCGGGCGCGTAGCGCACGGCGTCTTTGTACCGCTGGTAGGCGCCGCGGTAGTTCCAGTCGCGCTCATAGAAGGCGGCCACCTTCTTGTCTTCGACGGCGCGGGCCAAGTCCACGGGCAGCGGTACACTGGATGAGTCCAAATCATGCAACTCGGGCGGCGTATCAGGGTTGGGTGTAGAGGTGTCTCGGCTGCTACTGAAGCCTTTGTCAGCAGCTTTGGGCTGTGACTGAGTGGTAGGCGGATTCGAATCGCCCGGAAACGGAAATTGGTGCGCGGCGTCGGTGGTCGGAGTGCTGGAAGGCTGCGGCGTGGGCGCGATGGGTGGCGGAGCAGTCGCATCCGGCGCGGCGGTCTCGCCCGGAAACGGGAAGCGCTGCACAGCGCTCGGCTCGGGCGCGCTGGGCGTGACGCTTCCCTGCTGCGCAGCAGGCTGTACGGCTGGCTGCTGCGTGGCTTGCGCCACACTCGGTGCGGCTGCCAGAGCCACGCAAATCGCGATGTGGAGGCGGAAACTCATCATCTTGATAATAGACGTTTCGCGGCTTGCACTGTGACTCTCCGCTTCCACACCTTGAGCGGCATTACAATCAGGAACACCCGTATGGCCTATCAGGTCCTAGCCCGCAAGTACCGCCCGCAACGTTTTTCCGACGTTGTAGGGCAGGACCATGTGACGCGCACGCTTCTGAACGCGCTGGAGCAGAACCGTGTGGCGCACGGATACATCTTCAGCGGCCACAGGGGCATTGGCAAGACGACCATCGCGCGCATATTGGCCATGGCGCTGAACTGCCAGCACACCGTGGGCAGCAAGGAGCGCAAGACGGCCGAGCCTTGCGGAGAGTGCGACAACTGCCGCGAAATCTCGGCGGCCTCGCGCAGCGAGGTGAGTGCCTTCGAGGAGTCGCACTCCTTCGATGTGGAGGAGATTGACGCTGCCACGCGGCGCGGCATTGACGACGCCAAGATGCTGACCGGCAAGATTCAGGCGCGCCCCACCGCCAAGTCACGCTACCGCATCATCATCCTGGACGAAGCGCACCAGATCACGGACGCTGCATGGAACTCGCTACTCAAGACGCTGGAGGAACCGCCGGAGTGGGCGGTGTTCATGTTCGCCACCACACAGCCGGAGGACATCCCGCAGACTGTGCGCTCGCGCTGCCAGCACTTCAGCTTCCATGCTGTGCGGCACGACGACATTCTGGGCCAACTGCGGATGGTGGTGGAGAAGGAAAAGCTCATCGCCGACGACGCAGCCCTAAACCTGCTGGCCGAAGCAGGCGACGGCTCCATGCGCGACGCGCTCTCCATCATGGACCAGGCCATCGCCAGCGCGCCGGTGCGCGAAGGTCAGGCGGTCATTGAGGCTGCCCAAGTGCGTGAACTGATGGGCTCGGTTCCGAATGCGGTCTTCGAAGAGATTCTGGAGGGAATCAGCGCGAGCAACGCAGCGGTTGTGCTGGCCACGGCCAGTCGTCTGCTGGACGCGGGCAACTCTCCGCAGCAACTGACGCGGCAGTTCGTGCGCTACCTGCGCAACACGCTGGTGGCGAAGATTGCCGGGCTGAGGCCGGATGGGCCGTCGAGCGAACTGCTGCAGATTTCACCCGACGAGCGGAGCAGGGCGGCCCGGTCGGCGCAACTGTTCAGCGAAGAGGAACTCGCAAGATTTATGCAAGTGATGCTACGCACCTTCGACGATCTGGGCTACCGGCAGGAACAGCGCTTGCACCTCGAACTGGGGCTGGTGAAGCTCGTCCACCTGCAGCGCCTGGTGCCCATCGAGGAGATTCTGAGCGGATTGCCTGCAACGACGAGCGCACCCATAACTACTCCGCGAACGGGCACATCTACTCCACGCGAAAGCTCGCGCACAAACGCAACCACCAGCGCTGTCTCCGGCACGCCCGCGTCTGGCGAATTCTCGCCCTTCGAGACAGACCGCTCGCGCAAGATGTCGAACGATGTGCCCTCTGCGCGCGCCGATGCCCCAATCGCTCCGAGTAATGTAACCCCCATCAACGCTCGCTCTAGCTCCTTAGGGTCGCTTGCGCTGTCCCCGGATCCGGTCGTCCCAGTGGCGGAATCGATGGCGGTCGTGCCTCCGACTATCGTGGGTGAACCTACGCCAGACAACCTTTCACGTGCGCAGCAGGCCGCTTGCGATGCGCTGGCACACAAGCTCGGCATGGCGGCCCACGCACTGGAGGAGTCCGAGTGGAAAACCGCGGGCAACGAACTCCGCATCCAGACCGCGCAGCCAAAGTCCATGCTGTCGCTCGTATTCACACCCGATGCGGAGCGCATCATCAAATCATCCCTGCGGGCCAGCGGTCTGGGAGCGTTCAAGCTGGTGCTGTTGCCGGGTGAGCCGGCGTCAGCCAGGTCAAAGAAGCCGCGTACGCCGCGCGCCGGGTCGGTTGACGCCAAGGCCCGCGAGCATCCGATGGTGCGACAGGCTCTGACACTGTTCAACGCCGAGGTGCTGAGTGTGCAGGATCTGCGGAAGGATTAGCCATGGACATTGCCAAGCTCCAACAAGCTATGCAGCAGGCCGCCAAGATGCGCGAGGAGATGGAGCGCAAGCTGGCCGATATCACCGTCGAAGGCTCAGCTGGCGCCGGTATGGTGACTGTGCGCATGGACGGCCGCAAGGTCGTTCAGTCCATCCACATCGAACCGTCTGCGTTTGCGGCTACCACAACAGCCGACATCGAGATGCTCCAAGACCTCATCGCTGCGGCCTTCAACGACGCCGGTCGCAAAGCCGACGATGCCGCCAAAGGCAGTATGAAGGGCCTGCTGGGCGGGCTGTTGCCGGGCATCTAGCGTGGTTCGATTACACCCTTAATCTGCACAGGACAATCTGCCACAATAAGCGCTGAGGGACATGCGTTGAACCAGTTTGCAGAACCCATGACGCGCCTGATTGAGGAGCTTCGCAAGCTCCCTGGAGTAGGCTCCAAGAGCGCGCAGCGTCTCGCCTTCCACATCCTTCGCTCCAACAACGAGGAAGCCAAGAATCTTGCCGCGGCCATTTCGCAACTCAAGGCAACGCTGCGCCTCTGTTCCGTCTGCAACAACGTCACGGATGTGGATCCTTGCGCGTACTGCACCGGCGCCACGCGCAATCAGAAACTCATCTGCGTTGTTGAGGAGCCAACCAGCATAGGCGCTATCGAAAAGTCCCGCCAGTACAGCGGGGTGTACCACGTACTTCATGGAACGCTTTCACCCCTGAACGGCGTAGGCCCAGACGAATTGCGCATTGCGAACTTGCTCGTGCGCGTGCAGGCTGCCGGAGCAGAATCCATCGAGGTGATTCTGGCCACCTCGCCCACCATGGAGGGCGAAGCCACGGCCAGCTATGTGGCCGAGCAGTTGCATCGCCTCAAGCCCGCGCCTTCCGTCACGCGCATCGCCACCGGCGTCCCTGCCGGCAGCGACATTGAGTACGCTGACGAGGTCACCATCAGTCGCGCGCTCGAAGGTCGGCGCAGTCTGTAGCACTTTCCCTTTTGACTGCTGTCAGTTTGTCGGGAACGGCACAAACTTCGCGTCGCAACTTTGCAGCGTCCCCGTGCCCGGCTTGCCAGCTACAGTCGCGTCGGTTCCAGCCAGCATCAGGTTCATGGGGCCGGGGCCGTAGATCAGGTCGGCGTGGCTGACGTGGGGCTTGTACTGTGCGAAGCCGTCGAAGGCCACCACGCCGTCCAGTTGCAGCCCGATGCGGTGGGTAGTGTCGTAGCCGTCGATCAGAATCTTGCCGCCACCGCTGATGCGCACGTTGTGCAGCAGGATGTTCTTGTACACCGGCAGGCGGTCGCCGCCAGTGTGTCCTTCATAGTTGGTGGTCAGCGTGATGGGCTCCTTGTTGTTGCGGATGCAGACATCATCGTACTGAATGTTCTGCACAAGTCCACCGCGGTCGGGCGCGCTCTTGATGCGGATGCCATTGTCGGCGCCGTCTATGCTGAGGTCGCGCACCAGCAGATTGCTCACGCCACCATAGTTCTCGCTTCCGATGGACATGCCATGGCCCCAGTAGAAGTGGCTGTGGATGACGGTCATGTTGGTGACGCCGCCGGTGCTGCCCTTGATGGCGATGTTGTCGTCGCCGTCGCGGATGTAGGAGTAGATCATGGTGATGTTCTTGGAACCGCCGCCCGGGTCGAAGCCGTCGGTGTTGCGCGACTTGGGCGTGTCAATCTTGATGGCCCAGAGCGTGATGCCGTTCGACGCATGCGGCACCAGATGGAAGTTGGCCGAGTTCTTGAGCGTGATGCGGTAGAGAATGAGGTTGTCGGTGTGGTCGGTGACAATGAGCAGAGGCACCTGCTGCTGTCCGCCGCCGCGAGCCGCCTCGGCAAGTTGCCACCAGGTGGAGTCCTTGCCCAGCACCTTGGCCCATCCGCGGCCGTCGATGGCACCGTCGCCCATAATGCCGATGTCCGGTGCGTCCTTGGCGTAGATAAAGGGACGGCAGCCACGGGAGTGCTCGCTGGTGACGAGTCCGCAGGCGTTGGGGGATGTCTCGTAGAGCCTTGGGTCGCGGGTAGCATAGAGGGTGACGCCCTTGTCCACCAGCAGCGTGACGCCTGCGCGCAGATCGAGCGGGCCGGAGAGGAAGGCGTTGCTGGCGCCGTCACTGGCGAGTTCGACGGAGCGGCCCTTGGGGCACTTGTCCAGCGCGCCCTGGATGCGGGCGGTGTCCAGCTTCTGCTCGTCGGCATCACTGAAGTGGCCGTCAGAGCTCGCGAGTTGCGCCTTGAGCACCGTGCACCTGGGCGGGATGACCGGCTCGGTGACAGTACGCGTGTCCTGCGCCCGCAGGGCGGTTGCCCCGAGCGATGCCATAACCAGCGCAATTTGGACTGACCTATTCAGTGACGTACGCAGCATTGTGCTCTCCTCCAAACGATAACCATCGTAGCAAAATGAGGCAGTATCCGTCAGTGGGCGCGGCGAGTCAGTTCCCTCCTGTGCTTCCACTGAGGTATAGTTTGGTCGGACCATTCACTGGCCACTTCACTGCAGGGGGAACATCCATGACACCTCGCCGCTCGTTGCTCTCAGCCGCCCTCGTGCTCGCCATCTCGCCTGCCGCGCTCGCCGCACCGCTGGCAGCCAATCCCTGCGATCCGCACACCTACGGCGCCAAGGCCGACGGCGTCACACTGGCCACCGCCGCCATCCAGACGGCCATTGACACTTGCTCGGCCACGGGCGCGACCGTGGAGCTGACCAGCGGCACGTGGCTCAGCGCACCGCTCACCCTGCGCTCTCACACGCACCTCAAGCTGGACGCCGGCGCCGTGCTGCTCGGCTCAAAGAACAAGGACGACTACCCCCAGCGCACCGAGCCCGGCAACACCTGGCGGCGCGTGGCGCTGCTGCACGCTGACAACGCCACCGACCTCAGCCTCACCGGCGACGGCGTCGTGGACGGTCAGGGCTCCGAGTGGTGGGATTGGTCGCGCGCAGGCGACACCAAGCACGACACCAGCGGCAATGGCGAGGGCAAGACGCGTCCGCTACTGATTGATCTGGTCAAGAGCTCCGACATCCTCATCGAGGGCGTCACCCTGCAAAACTCGCCCATGTACAACATCACCCTCTTCCAGTCGCACGACATCGCCATCCGCCGAATCAAAATCCGCAATCCCTCAAACTCGCACAACACCGACGGCATCGACCCCTTCTTCAGCTACAACATCGCCATCGACCACGTTTCCATCGACACCGGCGACGACTGCGTGGCCATCAAGAGCGGGCTGGTAGAGCGCGGCGAGCCCAACATTCCCAGTCACGACATCAGCATCACCGACAGCGAGATGCTGCACGGACACGGCCTCAGCGTGGGCAGCGAACTGGCCGGCGGAGCCTACAACATTAGCGTGACGAACGTGACGTTCAAGGACACTGACGCTGGCGTACGCATCAAGAGCAACCGCACCCGCGGCAACGACATCTACAACCTCAGCTACAAGAACCTGTCCATGAGCGGTGTCAAGACGCCGGTGCTCATCACCGAGTACTACCCGCACATTCCGGACAGCGACACCCCGCAGCCCATGGCCGAACACACCCCGCGCTTCCGCAACATCTCCATCACTAACCTAGCGGCCACCGGCGCGCAGACGGCCATGACCATCGCCGGCACGCCGGAGAGCCCCATCCGCGATCTGGTGCTCACCAACGTGGCCATCCGCGCCGAAAAGCCGGCCAGCATCATGTACGCCGACGTCACCGAGAAGAACGTCGCCATCACGGCGGCAACCACTCCCATGGTGATTTTGAAAGCCGGAGCTAACGTAAAGACAGCCAAGTAGCCCGGAACGTTCCTCCCACACGAAAGCCGCCCCTCCGGGCGGCTTTTCTTCTTGCAGCAATTTTGGTGGCCCGGGCAGGAGTCCAACCTGCGACCTTCGCGTTAGGAGTGCGCTGCTCTATGCAACTGAGCTACCGGGCCCTTTCACTACTCTACCGCGTCGCCCCCTGCCCCGCCTTGCGCTGTTAGAATAGGCCTGTTATGCCTGAAACCACACGCCGCACAACCCCCACCGTTCAGATAGGGCAGGTCCGCCTCGGTTCCGCACACCCGGTCGTGGTGCAGTCCATGACCAACACCGACACGGCTGACGCCGAGTCCACCATCCAGCAGTGCGCATCTCTGGCCCGCGCCGGCTCCGAACTCATCCGTATCACGGTCAACAACGAGCAGGCCGCCCAGGCGGTCCCCCACATCGTCGAGGGCCTTGCAAAAAAGGGTTGGCAGGTCCCCATCATCGGCGACTTCCACTACAACGGCCATCTGCTGCTCACCAAGTATCCCGCCTGCGCTCAGGCGCTGGCCAAGTACCGCATCAATCCCGGCAACGTCTCCGTAGGACGCAAGAACGACGACAACTTCCGCACCATGGTGGAGTGCGCCGTCAAGAACCAGAAGCCCGTACGCATCGGCGTCAATTGGGGCTCGCTGGACCAGGCGCTGCTCACCCGCATGATGGACGAGAACGCCAAGTCCGCCAAGCCGCGCGACGCCCGCGACGTGATGTTGGAGGCTATGGTGGTCAGCGCGCTGGACAATGCCGCCGCCGCCGAGCGTTACGGCCTGCGCCACGACCAGATCGTCCTCTCCGCCAAGGTGAGCGGCGTGCGCGACCTGCTGGACGTATACGTGGAGCTCGCCCGCCGCGCCGACTACGCCCTGCACCTCGGTCTCACAGAGGCCGGCATGGGTATGAAGGGCACCGTCGCCAGCACCGCCGGTCTGGCGCCGCTTCTGCTCCAGGGCATCGGAGACACCATCCGCGTCTCACTCACCCCCACCCCGGGCGGCGACCGCGCCGAAGAGGTGCGCTGCGCCCAGCAGATCCTGCAATCCCTTGAACTACGCAGCTTCATGCCGCAGGTCACCAGTTGCCCCGGCTGCGGACGTACCACCTCCACCTACTTCCAGCAACTTGCCGAGCAGGTGCAGACCTACCTGCGCGACTCCATGCCCGAGTGGAAGCTGAAGTACGCCGGCGTGGAGGAGATGAAGCTGGCCGTCATGGGCTGCGTCGTCAACGGCCCCGGCGAGAGCAAGCACGCCAACCTCGGCATCTCCCTGCCCGGCACCTTCGAGGACCCCGTTGCGCCCGTATACGTGGACGGCAAGCTGGAGACCACGCTGCGTGGAGACAACATCATCGAGGAGTTCCGCGCCATTCTGGACCAGTACGTGGAATCGCACTACGCCAAGAGATAACCCGTTTCTCCCCATCTCAATCGCACTATAGCTCTCCCCTCGGAGCGGGCTTTTTCGTTCTCCATAACTCGTGAAAAGGCTTCCGGGAGAACCGTTTTACCAGCCGTAAGTCGTTGCAACCGGTAGCGCAACCGGTCGCTCAACCGGTTGCACCGATTTTGCACAAATCATGGTTCCAAATGCTTGACATCACACCCGTTTCGGGTAGACCGTATGCAAGTTGTCGAAAGCAGTTTGGAGGTTCGAAAGTATGAGCATTGCAATCGTTGCCCTTGGATTGATTGTCATTCCCGCCTATGTAGCCCTGCTGGACCACAAAGAAGAGGTTCACACCGAGGACGAGATCGGCGATCCGGAACTTAATCTGGGCTAAGCTGCCCCACAGCGGCCACCCCGGCCGCGGGTAGCATTCCCCGAACCTGCTTCACCCGGCCTCAGCAGGCCTACCAAGCAGCTTCCCGTATCGTTCAACCGGCGCCAGCCGGTCAGCTTGGGAAGCTGAAATACAACAAAGAACAATCTCAAACAAAGTTGCAACCGGTAGCTGCAATCGGTAGCGAATATGCGCCCTATAAGGCATTCCGCTTGATTTACAGGGCTTTTCCCGCTTCGGGCTACTTCGCGGCTGCTTCCATGCCCTGCATCTTCCCTGCCCGGGAGTAGCGCGCCCCTGCCCACAACAGCCCCGCCGCCAGCAGCATGGTTACCAGCGTCAATACCAGCCCCCAGCGCAGATTGCTCAGGTCGCTCACGCGCCCAATCAGCCACGGCGAGGGCGCGTCCCCCAGCGCGTGGATGAGGAAGAGTTCAATCGCAATGGCTGAAGCACGCACCTCCGGCCCCACCGCGTTCACGATAGCCGCGTTCAGAGGTCCGTTCCCAAGCATGATGAAGAAGATGGCCAGCGCCAGACCGGGCACCATCATCGCCCGCGGCCCCAAAAAGCACAGCATGGCCGCAGGAACGGCCAGCAGCGCCGACAAGGCCGACACCCAGTAAAGCGCCCGTTCGTCCCTCCTGAGCCAAATTTGCGCCAGCCAGCCCCCCACGGCGGTGCCGGCCAGACCTCCGACGGCGCTGGCCCCGCCGACAATCATTCCGGCGGTTCCGAGCGAGTAGCCGCCCATGCGGTTCAAGAAGGTGGGCATCCACCAGGAGATGCCACCCAGCGAAAAGACAATCATAGCCATGCCGAGCGTGGCGGAGACGTACCCCCAGTTGCGTGCCAGGCCGGTGACAGTGGTGCGCGAAGGGATGCGGGCGTGGCCGGGCTCGGTGGCGCCACGCGCAGGCTCACGCACAAACACGGCTATCAGCAGCGCCAGCAGGATGCCGGGGACGGCGCTGACGATGAACGGCATGCGCCAGCCGTAGTGCGGAGCCATCATGCCGCCCAGGCTGTAACCGATGGCCGCACCCACGGGGATGGCGATGTAGAAGATAGTGAGGGCGCGGTTGCGTTCGCGCTCGGGGAAGAAGTCGGAGAGCAGGGCGGGGGCGAAGATGCCGAAGCTGGCCTCGCCGATGCCCAGTGCAGCGTGGCGCACATTGAGCGCGGCGTAGCTGTGTACAAAGGCGGTCAGGATATTGCAGCCGCACCAAAGCAGCGCGCCCGCGACAATGAGCGGCTTGCGCGGAAAGCGGTCGCCCAGCCATCCAGTGAGCGGCGCGGCCAGCATGTAGGTGAGGAAGAAGCAGGTGGTCAGAGTGCCCACGCTGGCGTCGTCGAGGTGGAACTCGCGCTGCACCAGCGTCTGCACCCCGGGCAATATGTAGCGGTCCGTGTAGTTGATGAAGTTGAGCGCAGTGAGCAGGACGAGCGCAGTAGTGGCACCGGCGATCTTTCTCGCTTCAGTCGTCATTGGGGAATTTGAGGTGGCGATGGCGGTTGTATTTGAAGACCACGAAGATATTTCTTGCAGTTCGCGGCGTCTATTTCATTTCGCGAATTGAAACAAGCAGCAAGGATTGTATCCCCATCGAATGTAATGTTATTGACGGTTCTTAGGCTGAAGTCGAGTTCCATGAGTTTTGGATTAAATCTCCAAGGCTTCCATTTCAATACTCCAATAAAATCTGCTTCAATCTTTGGAGATTCCGCTCCCCCGAATATCTGAAATGAGTTATCGAGCCTTTGAATATCAGGATTATCCGGATTGAGATCTGCTCCACGCCATATGCGATATCGGCAACCACTCTGTGCAAAAAGCTCGCCGTGTGGCACTGCTGAAACAAGTCTCGCATGAATCAGTAATAAGTTATTGCGGTAATGCCCAGGATGCATCCTAATATCGCAAATAGATACCTGTTTCGGCTCTCCCGATAGCATTGCATTCGACGCGGCGGGCGCAGATATTGCAAGTTTCGGAAATATCAGAAGCCCAACAACCGCCAGAAGGCACCGTACCTTCATTGCCCCCTCCCGTTTACCTCTTCGGCCTCGGCCATCTCGCCACCACCACGGTGGTGATGCCGCCGCGGGGGCGAAAGTCTCCCGTCACCTCAGCCCATATCGGATTCGTCGCCTTCACCACGTCCACCAGCACCTGGTTGACGATGTTCTCCTGAAAGATGCCGAGGTTGCGGTATGTGAACAGATACTCCTTGAGGCTCTTGAGCTCCAGACAGCGCTTGCTCGGCATGTAGCGGATCTCGATGCGCCCAAAGTCCGGCAGCCCGGTCTTGGGGCAGACGCTGGTGAACTCCGGGTCGTCAATGATGATCTCGTACGCCGGAAACTGGTTCTGCCAGGTCTCGATGGCGGGAAAGCGCGTGTCGAGGCCGGCGGCGGCGTGGACGTCGGTGTAGCGCGGTGTAGGCTTCTTTGCGGCGGTGCGTTTACGGGTTGCCATGGGCACTATCTTACCGGGAGCCGCGCCGTCACGGCCTGCTCTGTTGCATAATTTGCCAACATCGCGGACAGTACGAAAATCGCTGTAACGCTTTGCTAGCCCCGCGAGTCTTATATACTGTCGATTCAGTCTTTTTACCCATGACCGTACCTCCGCACCCAAACCGGAGCAGCAACATCGTCATCGTGGCGAGCATCGCCGCGGTCACCATCCTCGGCGCTCTGCTGATGCATTACCTGCTGCGCGAGAAGGTGGAGGTGCGGCTGGTGCACGCCGGGTACGAAGACCTGATCGCCACCGTGAGCACCAACGGCAAGATCGAGCCCATCGAGAACTTTGCCGCTTACGCTTCGCCGGGCGGCACCGTGACGCAACTGCCGGTGCACGAGGGCGAGCGGGTCCACAAGGGACAGCTTTTGGTCGCCATGAATCCAGGCGACGCGCGCGCCAAGGTGGCGCAGGCTCAGGCCGATTTGAAGCAGGCCGAGTTGGATATGCAGGCCGTCAGCAAGGGCGGCAGCCACGAAGAGCAGTTGACGCTGGCCGCCGATCTGGCCAATGCGCGCCGCGAGGCAGAGCAGGCCAAGTCCGCGCTGGCCGCCACAGAGAAGCTGCAAGCTTCTGGCGCGGCAAGCCCCGCTGAATTAGCCGCAGCCAGACAGCGCAATGCCGCCGCCGAGACCGCGCTCCATCTGGCCGAACAGCGCAAGAGCGGACGCTACTCTGCACTGGACATCGAGCACGCCAAGGCGCAACTAGCCAACGCTCAACAGGCGTATGCAGCCGCACAGTCCGATTTGGAGACCGTGGAGACCCACGCCCCGTTCGACGGTACGGTCTACTCCGTACCGGTGCGGCAGTACGACTTTGTGAACATGGGCGACGATCTGGTGCGCGTGGCCGACCTGACACGCCTGCGGGTGCGCGCCTACTTCGACGAACCGGAGATTGGCAAGCTTAGCATCGGCCAGCCAGTGCGCATCGTGTGGGACGCCAAGCCCGGCATGGCTTGGCACGGGCACATCCAGCAGGTTCCGAACACCATCATCAACTACGGTACACGCAACGTGGGCGTGGCACTCATCAGCGTGGACGACCCCGACGGGCAGCTGCTGCCCAACACCAACGTCACCGTGACTGTAACGACGCTGGCCCGTCAGCACGTGCTGACCGTACCGCGCGAGGCGCTGCGCACCGAGGGAACCGCCGACTACGTCTACGTCGTCACCGGACACACCATCAACAAGCACGCCATCACCGTGGGCGGCGTCAACCTGACTCAGGTCGAAGTAACCAGCGGCCTGAACAACGGCGACGCGGTGGCCGTCGGCTTCGCCGGCAGCGTTGCGCTCAGCGACAACCTGCACGTTGACACCTTCCGCTAATCACAAACCCCGCCATGCGCGCTTCCCTGCCCACGCTATGCCTTGTCCTGCTGACCGCCGCCGTATCCGTGCGCGCACAGCAGCCGCTTGCGCTGTTGCAGCAGGGCCGTGTGGACGAGATGCTGGCGCGAGTGGACCACTCCAAGGATGCCGCATCGCGCAATCTGCTGTGCCGCGCCTACTACTGGGAGGGTCACTACGACGAGGCGGTTCGTGAGTGCGAGGCCGCCGCCAACGCCGTGCCGGGCAATTCGATGTACCGCGTGTGGCTGGGGCGCGCCTACGGGCTCAAGGCTTCGCACAGCAGCGCACTCACAGCCTTCAACGTCGCGCGTAAATCGCACGCTGCCATGGCGCATGCCGCGGAGCTGGACCCGCGCAACGCCGACGCGCTGAGCGATATGGCCGATTTCTGCATCGCCGCGCCGGAGTTCCTGTGCGGAGGAGTGGGCAAGGCGAACGAACTGGCGCAAAAGCTGCTCGCACTGGACGCACCGCGCGGTCACCGCATCCTGGCCGAGATCGCCGAGAAACAGAAGTTTTTGCCCGAGGCCGAGCGCGAATACACTGCTGCATCCACTGGCGCGCATACAGCGGCGGGGCTTGTGGATCTGGGTGAATACTACAAGCGACACGGCAGCAAGGCGCAGGTGCTGGCCGTGGTCCGTAAAGTGGACGCCACTGACCACGCACGCACCAACTCCGTGGCCGACGCCGCCGGCCTGCTGGTGGAGACAGGCCAGGAGCCGAAGCTAGCCGAGCAACTCTACCGCAGCTATCTGGACGGACCGTCGCGCAGCGAGGAGGCGCCCGCCTTCCAGATTTTGACCGAGTTAGGCAACCTGTTGGCTTCGCAGGGCGACGCCGTCGGCGCGCAACGTCAGTACGCCGCCGCACTGGCGCTGGCACACAACTACGCGCCGGCACAGCAGCGGGCCGCAGCGTTGACGGCAAAGTCCTCCACGGGCGCGCGCCGGTAGCTTCACTGGTCGTAAGATAGATGCAGTACTTCGAGGTCCGCCGTTTGACGCTTTCGACGACAATCCTCCGCCGCATGGCCACCGCGCTTCTGCTTGCCTCCGCATGCGTTGGGCTACGCGCGCAGATATCGCTGGGCACCGTGGTGGACATGGCGCTGAAGGCGTCGCCCAAGGTGCGCATCGCGCAGGCCGATCTGAACCGCGCCTCGGCCGCCTACCGACAGACGCGCTCCGCATTCATTCCCACTCTCTACGCCGGCAGCGGACTGGGATACACGTACGGCTTCCCCGTTGGGCAACCGACGCTGTTCAATTTCACCTCACAGTCGCTGGTATTCGACGCATCACAGTTCAGCTACCTGCGGGCAAACCACGCCGCCATCCAGTCGGCCACGCTGGCCCTGCAGCAGGCGCGCCAACTGGCCGAGGAGGACGCAGCCATTAGCTATATCCGGTTGGACGCCGCCCTTTCGCGGCAGGCGGCCATGCACGACGCAGCCGTGGCCGCAGACCGGCTGACCGCCATCGAGCAGCAGCGCGTGGACGCAGGTCTTGACGCGCCGATGGAGTTGACGCGCGCCAAGCTGACCGCTGCGCAGGTGCGCCTCAAGCAGGTCCATCTGGACTCTGAAGTGGCAGGCGAGCGCGCGCATCTGGCTCAAATCACTGGTCTGGATGCCGCCAACATCGCGACTATCCCGGTCAGCATTCCTCCCGCGCCCGGTGCCTCCGTCTATTTGGATAACAAGGCCGTGCCACTGGCCGTGCAGGCGGCCTTTGCCAACGCCACTGCCAAGCAGCAGCAGGCAGTCGGCGACCATCGCCAGACATGGCTGCCGCAGTTGATGTTCGCAGCCCAGTACGCGCGCTTCGCCTCCTTCAACAACTATCAGGACTACTATGGCAACCAGGGCAGCGTCGGCGGCGAGAAGCCATTCCAGTTCAACAACGCTGCGCTCGGCATGCAGTTCAGTTGGCCGATCTTCGACCGCACCCGCAAGGCCCGCGCCGACATGAGTGCGGCCGACGCCGCACACGCTCTGGGCGAGGCCAATCTGGCCCGCGACACGGCGGCCGAGGCCACCATCAAGCTGAACAGTGGACTGCAGGAACTGGCTCTGCGCCAGCAGGTGGCCGAACTGGAGCGCGATCTGGCCCAGCAGCAACTGGACGCCGTCACCGTGCAGGCCTCCCTGGGCCCGGCGAACACCTCCACTCCGCCCCCCACCCCGCGCGATGAGCAGAACGCCCGCATCGCCGCCGCCCAGCAGCGGCTGGTATTGGCCGAGGCCACGCTGGACCTTCGGCAGGCACAACTGGACCTGCTGGTGGCCACCGGCAACATCGAGAGCTGGATTCGCTCGGTTGCCGCGCCTGCGGCGAAGCAATAACTCTCCTGTTCCCAATAACTTGTAGACGCGGACCATCCACAGCACATAGACCAGCATTTCCGAAGGAATGCACCGCGCAAGATGCTAAAATTAGTATTAAATATGCCACTTAAAACACTCTTCCTCAACCCACCTAGTTTTGAAAAGTTCGATGGAGGCGCCAGTTCCCGCTGGCCCGCAACCCGCGAGATCGAGTCCTACTGGTACCCGGTCTGGCTGGCCTACCCCGCCGGCATGCTCGAAGGCTCCAAGCTGCTCGACGCCCCGCCCCACCATGTCAACTGGCAGCAGGTCGTCGAGATCTGCAAGGACTACGAGTTTCTAGTCGTCTTCACCTCCACCATCGGCTGGAGCGGCGACCAGCGTATGGCCGAGAAGATCAAGGAGACGTACCCCAACATCAAGATCGCGTTCGTCGGCCCGCCGGTGACCACCCACCCGGACAAGGCGCTGAACGAGTGCTGGGCGCTGGACTTCATCGTGCGCCGCGAGTTTGAGTTCTCCGTGGTGGACTTCGCCAACGGCAAGCCGCTGAACGAGATTCTGAGCGCCAGCTACAAGAAGGACGGCCAGATTATCCATAATCCTGACCGCCCGCAGGTCGAGGACCTGGACGCGCTACCGTGGGTGACGGACATCTACGCCCGCGACATGGACGTGACCAAGTACAACGTGCCGTTCCTGCTGCATCCGTTCGTGGCGCTGTACACCACACGCGGCTGCCCGGCGCAGTGCACTTACTGCCTGTGGCCACAGACGTTGAGCGGGCACGCGTGGCGCAAACGCTCCACCGACGACGTGGCCGCCGAGATGGCACACGCCAAGAAGCTCTTCCCCCACGTCAAGGAGTTCTTCTTCGACGACGACACCTTCAACATCCAGAAGGTGCGCACCATCGAGCTGTGCGAGAAGATCAAGCCGCTGGGCCTGACTTGGAGCTGTACGTCGCGCGTCACCACGGACTACGAAACGCTGAAGGCCATGAAGGAAGCCGGCTGCCGGCTGCTCATCGTGGGCTTCGAAAGCGGCGACCCGCAGATTTTGAAGAACATCAAGAAGGGCGCTACGGTTGAGCGTGCGCGGCAGTTCACCAAGGACTGCCACAAGCTCGGACTGTGCATCCACGGCGACTTCATCTTGGGACTGCCCGGCGAGACCAAGCAGTCCATCCGCAACACCATTGACTTCGCCAAGCAACTGGACATCGAGACCATCCAGGTCTCCATCGCCCACGCCTTCCCAGGCACGGAGTTCTACGAGTACGCCGAGAAGAACAACTTCATCAGCAACATGAGCATGACCGACGAGGGCGGCCACCAGATGGCGCACATCGAATATCCGGACATTCCGGCCGACTACATCATGGAGATGGTGCACCGCTTCTACGACGAGTACTTCTTCCGTCCCAAGGCCGCCTTCCGGGTGGTTTGGAAGGCGTTCGTCAACCGCGACCTGCCGCGCCTGTACACCGAAGCCCGCAGCTTCATGAAGCTCCGCGGACAGCGCAACAAGATGGTGTTGGCGGCGCGCGAGGCCAACCACACCAAGGATCAGGAGTCCGTCAGCTCGAACGCATAAGCAGCGCGCGTTCGCACAACCACTCAGGCGGCCAGCACGTTCGGCCGCCTTTCTTCTGGAACGATGAAACATCACCTCAACCCGCAGCAATGGCTCATCCTGCTGGCCGTCATGCTGACGGCCAGCATCGGTGATTCGCTGCTGGCGTACGGCATGGCGCAGGTGGGACCAGTCTCGACAGCGCACCTCGGGCTGTTGCTGCACGCGCTCTCCAATCTGTGGGTCATCCTCGGCATCCTCTGCCTGCTAGGCTTCTTCGCCAGCTACCTGACTGCGCTCAGTTGGGCCGACCTCACCTTTGTGCTGCCATCCACCGCCTTCGGCTACGTGGTGGTGGCGTTCATCAGCCGCTTCTGGCTGCACGAACACATCTCGCCGTATCGCTGGCTGGGCATCCTGCTCATCGTGTGCGGTGTGGGCTTTGTGGCCAACGGGCCCGCGCGCACCGAACATGCCACGCATCCGGGCGTTGAAGTGGACCCACTCGCATGACCGCTACAAGCCTATTTGAAACATGGGCCACCATCCTAACGGTGGCCGGCACAGCCGTGGCCGGCGACGTACTGACCGCCGGCGCCATGCGCAGCCTAGGAGATCTGGACCACATCCGCGCCCGTTCGGGCATGATTGGCGCCATCCGCGCCGTCACCGGCTCGCCCATGTTCCTGCTGGGTGTCTGCTCGATGGCCGCCAGCTTCTTCTCGCTGCTGTTCACTCTGTCGAATGTGGATCTGTCGCTGGCCGCCCCGGCATCGGCGTCGCTCACCTTCATCGGCAACGCCTTCGCCGCCAAGCTCTTCCTGAAGGAGCGCGTGGACAGCCGTCGCTGGATGGCCGCCATCTTTGTCTGCGCCGGTGTCGTCCTGCTGGCACACTAAACACGAAAGCCCGCGACACGTGCCGCAGGCCCTCGCATTTCCTATCTCAGCCGCTTCTATTTCACGCTCACCTTTGGCACAACCGAGTATCCGGGCCGCAGCAGGTGGTCGCTGTTCTCGTTGGGGTCTGTGAAATCTATCCGCACCGGGATGCGCTGCACTACCTTGACGTAGTTGCCGGTGGCGTTCTCCGGTGGGAAGAGGCTCATCTTGGAACCGGTGGCTCCGCCCACCTGCGTGACCTTTCCGTGGTACTTGCGGCCGCCCAGCGCGTCCACCTTGATCTCCACGCTCTGCCCGGGACGCAGCTTCTCCAGTTGCGTCTCCTTGAAGTTCGCCGTCACCCACAGGTTCTCCAAAGGAACGAGTGTGAGCAGATCCTGACCGGGCGACAGCACCTCGCCGGTCACCACGCCCTTATGGTTGATGATGCCGGCCACCGGCGCGGTAATGCGCGTGTAGCTCAGATTGAGCTGTGCCTGCTCCAGCCTGGACTGGCACTGGCGTACGGCCGCCGCTGCGGCGTCAGCGCGGGCCTGCTGCGCCTGTTTCTGTCCACCTGCGTTCTTGCTGGCCTCACCCGATGCCAGTCGAGCCTGCTGCAGGCGCTGGTCGGCTGCGCGCACAGCCTCCTCCTGTGCGATGGCCTCAGCCTGCGCCGCCACGGCTGTCTGCTGGGCCGCGTCGAACTGCTGTTTGCTGATGACATCCTTCTTGATGAGCGGCTTGTAGCGCTCCACATCGTCCTGTGCGCGCTTGGCGTTGGCGCGGGCTGCCTCCACCTGCTTCTTGGCGCCGGCCAGCGCGGCCTCAGCCGCTGTCACAGCCGAACCGGCAGTGCTGACACCGGTATCAATCGTCACGTCGCTGATGGGGATGTTGACGCGAGCCTGCTCGTAATCGGCCTCGGCGGCTGCCAAGTTGGCCAAAGCCTGATCCACCGCCACCTGATAGTCCTTGGGGTCAATCTCCGCCAGCACCTGCCCGGCCGTGACCGGCTGGCTCTCCTCGACATCCACCTTGACGACCTGTCCGGCCACTCGCGCGCTCACCTGATACAGGTCGCCGTCCACCTGCGCGTCATCGGTATCCTCGAAGTAGGTGCCGTGCCACCAGAAGGCAGCCGCGACGATGACCGCAAGAATTGCGACGAAGATGGCGATGTTCTTCTTGTGGTTCACGGGCTCCGCTACTTCTTCGCCGGGCATGGCCTCGGCTGGCGGCTCCGGGTGTTGATTGGATTTGTGTTCGCTCACGGTTGTTTCCCTCCAAAGTAGTCCTTGTAACTGGTGGCGGCCACGCCCAGGGCGCGGGCCAGGCTTAGCTTGGCCATGTTGTGGCGATAGAGTGCGGCAATATAGGCATCGCTGGCCTGCTCGTCCACCGACTGCGCCTCGCTCACGGCCAGATTGTCCGCCACGCCCGCCTTGTAGCGTTCTTGCGCTTCACCCAGAGTCTCGTCGGCCAGCGCTGCGTTGCTCTTCGTGGCCTCCACCAGTTTGGCCGCGCTAGCAATGTCCAGCAACGCCACGCGCACCTCTTGGTCCACGCGCGCGTACAGGTCATCCCGCCGCGCCTGTGCGGCCTTGAGCTGCGCATCAGCGGATTCAATGTCCCCCCGCGTCTTGACCACCTGCAATGCTGTGCTGCTCACCGTGCCAGTCGCCGTATACGTTCCATGCGAGTGCGAGGCCGTGGTGCCGATGTCGCCGAAGTCTCCTTGGAACCCCACCATGGGTAGTTGCGAGTCGACGGCGGCCTTGCGGCGGGCCTGAGCGGCCAGCACCTGCTCGTCGGCGGCCTGTAGGTCCTTGCGGTTCTTCTGTGCCGCTGCCACGGCCTTCTCCACATCCACGCCGTCCAGTGGCGTGAACGGCGCCGTGTCCGTCAGCACAAACTCCTGCTCCGGTTGCAGTCCGATGGCGCGCCCCAGCGCCAACCGATCCTTCTCCATCTGGTTGCGCGCCACAATCAGCCGCTGGTTGGCGTTCTCGCGGTCCACCTGCGCCCGTAGCACGTCCAGCCGTGGACTCGTGCCGGCGTCGTGTGCTGCCGTGGCCTGCTCCACCGATAGCTCAGCCGTCTTGAACTCGGCCTCCATTGCCGTAACGCGTGCCACGTCCGCTACGCACAGCAGATACCCGTTGCCCACCGCCAGCACCACCATGTCGCGCGTGTCCTGCTCACTCTGTTGCGCGGCTGCAAAGTCATGCTTCGCCGCCAGATAGCTCTCCAGCGAACTGACGTTGACAAGCTGCCACCCCAGCGTCGCGCGGAAGTCCGTCACCTGAAAAGGGCCGAGGATGGAGCTGACGTGGGGCAGGCTGATGCCCTCGGCCTTCAGGTTCACCTGCTGCACGCCGATGTCGGCCTTGGCATCCACCGTTGGCAGCAGCTTCTGCAACTGCTCCAGTCGGCTCCCCGCCGCGCCCCGTGTCTGTGCCTGCTGCAGCAGGATGCCAAGATTGAACTGCTCGCCGCGCCGAATGGCATCGTCCAGAGACAACTGCAGCGGCATCACGGAACTGGTGGCCGTCGGCGTTGCTTGAGGAGCCGACTGCGCGTCCGCCGCTAACGAACACAGCAGCAGCGCCGCAATCCTCGAGCCTCTCCATCCTTTGTTCAACATACCTGCTTTAACTCTACCGCCTCTGCGCCCTCGGCGGTCTGTAAAACCCTGAAAATCATGGGTCTGCAACTTATTCGATGCTCTGTCGCCCACCTTGGCTGCAAAGTGCGTTCACACATCAATCCCCTGCTCTCCCTTACACTGGGTGAGCACATGGGCACCCACTCACAACCTCTCGAACAACGCTTCCTCACCCGCGACGACTCCTGGCTGGCCTTCAACCAGCGCGTCCTCGAGGAGGCTCAGGACCCCACCAACCCCCTTCTGGAGCGGGTCAAGTTTCTGGCCATCACGGCCAGCAACCTCGACGAGTTCGTCGAGATCCGCCTCGCCGGCCTGCTGCAGCGCATCGAGGACGGCGCCGGCAAGGCCCCGCCCCATGTCGAGGACCAAGGCCAGCCACCCGAGGTGCGCCTCCAACGCCTCACCAACACCATGCGCCGTTTCGTGGCCGCGCAGTACGAATGCTGGAACCAGCATCTACTCCCCGAGCTCGCACGCCACAACGTCCGCGTGCTCAAGTGGCACGATCTCGACCGCGCCGCCCGTACCTACGCCCTCAGCTTCTACCAGTCCGAGATCGACCCTCTGCTCACCCCCATCACCATCGACCCCTCCCACCCCTTCCCCCGCGTCCTCAACAAGGCTCTCTGCCTTGCGCTGCTACTGCGCCGCAAACGCTCCGGCCGCACCCGTCAGGCACCCGCCGAGCTGGGCGTTCTCACCGTGCCACGTTCGCTGCCGCGCCTTATCCGCCTCCCCTCGCCCGCCGGCGAGTTCCGCTTTATCTTCCTCCACGACCTCATTCAGACGCAGACCGAAAAGCTCTATCGCGGCTACCATGTGCTCAGCTCCGCGGCCTTCCGTGTCACCCGCAACAGCAACCTCTATCTGCAGGAGGAGGAGTCGCGCTCTGTGCTGGAGAGCGTCCGCGCCGAGTTGCACAACCGCCGCAAGGGCGACGCCGTCCGTCTGGAGATCGACGCCTCCGCCGACACCGACATCACTACGCAGCTACGCGCCTACTTCGAACTTGACGCCGAACAGGTCTTCTCCACCAACGGCCCAGTCAATCTCTCGCGGCTCATGGCCCTCCACGCCGATGTGCCCCTGCCGCTGCTCAAGTTCCCCACCTTCGAGCCACGTCAACACAAGCTTCCCGCCAACACCGCCGACATCTTCGAAGAGCTTCGCTCCGCCGATGTGCTGCTCCACCACCCCTTCGACAGCTACAAGACCGTCGAGCGCTTCATCGCCGACGCAGCCGACGACCCAAACGTCATCTCCATCAAACAGACCCTCTACCGCACCAGCGAGGACTCCTCCATCTTCTCCGAGTTGGTGGACGCCGCCCAGCACAAGGACGTCACCGTCGTCATCGAACTCATGGCCCGCTTCGATGAGGCCTCCAATATTCGCTGGGCACGCACCCTCGAAGACGCCGGCGTACAGGTCTTCCACGGCATCCTCGGCCTCAAGACCCACTGCAAACTCGCCCTCGTCGTCCGCCGCGACCCCGACGGCGCCATCCGCCGCTACGCCCACCTCGGCACCGGCAACTACAACCCCGTCACCGCCCGCTTCTACACCGACATCAGCCTCCTCACCGCCGACCCCCGCCTCACTGCCGGCGTGCACAGCGTCTTCCACTACCTCACTGCACACTCCCAGTCTCAGGATTTCAGCCCCCTGCTCGTCGCCCCCATCAACCTCGCCGGTGGCCTCGTCACCCGCATCCAGCGCGAAGCCGAGCACGCCCGCGCCGGCCGCCCCGCGCGCATCATCGTCAAGATGAACTCCCTGCTCGACCACCGCATCATCAACGCACTCTACTACGCCTCCTACGCTGGCGTAGACATCGATCTCATCGTGCGCGGCATCTGCGCCCTGCGCCCCGGCGTCCCCGGCCTCAGCGATCGCATCCGCGTCCGCTCCATCGTCGGCCGCTATCTCGAACACAGCCGCATCGTCCTCTTCGGCAACGGCGGCCCCGTCTCCGGCGACCAGGTCGAAATTTTCACCGGCTCAGCAGACTGGATGCCGCGTAACCTCTATGAACGCTGCGAGGCGCTCTTCCCCGTCACCCAACCCGCGCACCGGGCACGACTCCGCGACGAAATCCTCACAGCCTACTTGGCCGACAACGTGAAATCCCGCTTCCTTCGCCGCGACGGCTCCCACTGCCGCGCAGCTCGCCCCGCCAACGCGCCCGCCTTCTGCGCGCAGGAGTTCCTCATGCGTCTCGCCGAAGGCACGGCCACTTTGGCAGACATCCCCCACCCCGCACTACCCGCCGAGCCCATCTCCCCCACTGCACCCCCCATCAAAGCCTCACCCGCTTCGCGCAGTAAGTCTTCTCCTCGCAAACACCGCCAGTAACAAGTACAAGGGCCGCACCCCATCAGGATGCGGCCCTTGTTGTCTGCACGGTTCGTTTACTGCACCGTCACCGCAATCGTGGCCGTCTGGCTGCTGATGAGTGTGTTCGTCGAGTCCGTCGCAATCACGCCCATCGTGTAGCTGCCTGGCGTCAGCGTCGTGGCCGCCGCGCCCGATCCTCCGCTGCTGCACCCTGCAAAGCCAACCACAGCCACCGCCAGCAGCAGTGCTGTCAACCGCACCATGCGCGTCACCCGCCGCCGTAGTCCGAAGAACACCATCAGCCCCAGCAGAACGTCAGCGCCCATCCGCCACGCGCCCCTGCCTGCGATGCCCGCCATCTCCACGCCGCTCCGCGCGCGCCCCAGCGGGTCGTACGGATGCAGCGCCACCACCGCGCAGTTGCCCAGTTCAAGCGTCACCGTCGCCGTGCCACCGGAGCTCGGCGTCACCGCATAGCCGCTCTGTATCGCACACCCCGGGAAGGTTCCCGCTGTCACCACCACATTCACCGTGTCGGTGAATCCGTTCTTGGATGTGATGGTGATCGTTTCGTAGGTTGGTGCGGCCACCGGGCTGGAGGCCACCGTCACCGCCGGCGCCGTCACTGTAAACGACGGATTCAGCACCGTCAGCGTCGCTGCACTCGATGTGCTCTGTTGATAGTTCGTGTTGCCGTTGTACATCGCCGTGATGGTGTCCGTCCCGGCCGTAAAACCGTTGGCCGGTGTCACCGTGGGCGACCAGCTTGCCGTGCAACTCGTGGTCGTGCATCCGCTCAGTGCCACCGCCGTGGACGTCGTACCCACGATAAAGCTCATCGTTGTTCCGCCCAGCGTGCCGCTAGTGGCCGTCGTCACCGTTGCCGTCAGCGTCAACGTCCCTGAAGCAGCGTACAGCGGGAAGTTATTGTTGCTCGCGCTCAGAATCACGCTTGTGGCCACCGCGCCCCCGCTGTTGCTGAAGTTCGACAGCGTCGCGCTCCCAATCGACCCGAAGTAGTTCGTGTCGCCGCTGTACTGCGCCGTCACCATATGTGTTCCGCCGCTGGCAAAGCTCGTGCTGGTTGTCGCCGCGCCGCTCGCCACCGTCACCGCGCTGCCCACCGTGCCGTCAATCGTGAACGTCACCGTCCCCGTCGGAGTCGCCGTTCCGCTGCTCTTTGTGACCGTCGCCGTAAGGTTCACCGTCTGCCCAATCACCGGAGGAGTAGGCAGATACGTAACCGCCGTCGTCGTCGCCGGCTTGCTGCCGCCAATCACTTGCGAGAGCTGGTACGCGTCCACGCTGCCCAGCCCCGACGCCATGTCATAGCCTGTCCCGGCCGAGTAGCCAGCCACTCCGCTGGTGCAGCCCGTTCCCGCACTGCACGGCATGGCGTTGGTGCCGCTGGTGATGTCGTGGAAGGCAGAGGCGTAGGTGGTGCTGTTGGCGGCCAGCGTGTACAGCGACTTGTTGACCACGCCCAGCCCCCCGCCACCCAGCTTCTGCTCCATCAGGGCCAGCATGCCGGCAAACGCCGGCGCTCCGGCCGACGTGCCGCCCACGACGAACAGCCCATTGTTGTCCGACTGCCCCGGATCGTAGATGCGGAATCCGCTGGAGCAACTCGGCGTGTACACTCCGCTCGACGTCCCGCCCGTGCCCACCAGTTCCGTCTCCGTGCACATCAGGTACGGGTCGTGCGCGCCCGACGCGCTCAGCGCGATGTCCGGCACCAGCCGGTAGCTGCCGGCCACGATGCCCGTCACACCGGTCTGCCAGCTTGGCCGCGCAATGTAGCTGCTGATGCCGCCGCCTCCGGCCGAGAACTCGCCGTAGTACACCGCCAGCAGCGCCGTCGGCGTGTCATTCCACACCACCTCCGGTATGTACGACACCGCCGAGCTGGTGATGTCCGTGCTGGAAGTGCCGGACACCGTTCCGTTCCAGTACGTCGTAGCACCCACCGCCGTGCCGTCGTTGAATTCCGTGCCGCCCACGCCGGTCACATACGCGCTGCTGGCCGGATAGTCCACCGCCAGCCCGGTCGTCGTGTATCCGTTCACGCTCGTGGACGAGCTGCTCTGGCAGTCCGTCGCTCCCACATCCCCCGAGCTGCCCACAATCGTCTGCCCCTGCGTCGCCGCCTGCTGGAAGACCGCCTCCATCGCGGTGAGGGTGCTGCTCCCCTGCCCCGACTCGCAACCGCCGTAGCTGATGCTCAGGATGGGCAGCAACACGCTCTTTGTCCCCACCGTCACCTGGTTGGTGATGGCGTAGGTGATGGAGTTGAATACGTTCGTCGAGTTCACAAAGACGAGGTTGGCGTTGTAGGCGATGCCGCCGGCAAGCTCCAAGTCGAGATCCGCCTCCACCAGGTCGCCACCGTAGCCATAGCCTGGATCCTTCGATCCCGGTATCAGTACGACAGTCGGCGAATTCGCCGGCAACCCTGCCGCCGCGCGATACGACGCAATATCGCCCAACACCACATCCGTCTGCCCGATGATGCCGATGTACTCTCCCGTTCCCGTATACGACGTATAGAGCGGCTTCACGTCGTAGATGGTCGCCACGTCGCCCGGCCCTAGGTAGTGGTTGCCGCTGATGCCGCTAGTGAACTGAGCCGCAATCTCCTCCGGCGCCCCCTGCGGCTGCTGCACCTTCACGTGCGGCTTCAGCTTGAAGTCGTTCAACCCGCCCACGCCGATGACAGCCGCGGCCAGCGTGGAGGGCAACTGCACATTCCCCACGTTTGCGAAGTGCGTTTCGCCGTTGGTCAGGAACTTGTGAATCTCGGTCCCTAGAGATGCCCTCACCTGCCCGGCCGTGCCCGTAAATGTGACGACGTTAGCGCTCTCGGCCACATGGTCCACGGTGAAGCCCTGTGCGGCAAGCCACGCCGTCACGGAAGCGATGTCGTTGGCGCTCATGCCGAACTGCGCGCCGAACTGTGCCGGCGTTAGCCACTGGTGGTACAGCGGCGAGGCCGGGTCCATCTGCTGCTCCAGCAGTGCGTCCAGCGCTGCCTGCTGCTCGCTGGTGCGCGCAAAGTACAGCGTCATGCCGTTGAGTACCGTGCTGTCCGGCACCAAACCCAGGTCGCTCCCCGCCTGCGCCAGTGGATGCACCGTGCCAGCCACCACCGCCCGTCCGCTGCCTGTCAGAGCCGCCAGCCGGTCCGTCACTACCGGAGCCGCCATCAGGGGCGCGGCCGCCAGTGCCACCACCGCAACCGTCGCCGCCATCCGTAACTTCCCGATCTTGGTCATCGTCGTCACCTGTCCTTCACTTCCAATTCCTGTCGGCTCGTGCATCGCCCAGCCCAATCAAGCCGTCGGGATGCAAGCGCACCCATCCCACCCCATTAGACGCCATCCTACGGTGGAAGTTGTACACCGGTTGCACTCCGTGGCCGCTCATTCCGAAAATGGTCCATCGTCCCGTTGCGGTCTACTGAGTCGTCACCATGTAGTTGATCGTCTGCCGCTCCACGTAGCTTCCACCCACGCTCGTGGAGGTTCCGCTGGTCGTGATCGTGAAGCTGAGCGTCCCTGTCGGCGTGCCACCGGTTCCACCCGACCCCGAGCCACCCGAACCCGACCCCGAGCCCGTGCTGCCGTTCGGATTGACGGTCACATTCGCGCAGCCGGTGTGGAACAGCAGCACCGCCGCGATAAGTGCCAGAAGCAGCCCGGCTCTCAGGCGATTTCGGCCCGCGGGCAGTAACAGCAACAGAGGCAGCGCCGCTACAGGCAGCAGCAGGATGCGCGTCACCAACGCCGCCACCGTGATGCCGCCGCGCGAGTTGGCCGTTGTGGTCGAAATCGTCAGCACCGTCGTTCCGCTGCTGGCGACAACCGACGGCAGGAAGGTGCAGGTCGTCAGCGTGTCCGGCGGCGGTGTGCAGCCGAAGGTCACCGTGCCGACGAATCCGCCCGTCGATCCCATCGTCACGGTCGCCGACCCGCTCGAACCGCGGTTGATGGTCAGAGCCGCCGGATTGATGCTGAGCGTGTAGCTCTGCTCGGTCACCGCCAGCGTCGGACTGGTGCTGGTGTTGAAGTTCGAGTCTCCGCCGTAGATGGCGAAGATGCTGTGCGCGCCGCCCTGCAAGCCCGTGGTGGAGAACACCGCAATCGCCGCATACGGGCCGCTGGCTGCCAGCGTACCCGTTCCCAGCGTCAGCACCGAGCCGTTGTAGTTGTCGTAGAACGTCACTACTCCGGTCGGAATCACTTGCACGGTTCCACTGGTCGAGCCAACATTCGCCGTCAACACCACCCCCGTACCCACCAGCGCCGTGGAGAGGCTGGATGTCAGCGAGGTCGTGGATGGATTGGCCGCCACCGTGACCGCCACCGGATTCGATGTGCTTCCGTACCAGTTCGTATCGCCCGTGTAGATGGCTGTAATGGCGTGCGAAACGCCAGTCTTCATCGCAAGGCTGATAGTCACCTGATTCGAAACAACCGCTCCGCCTCCCAGATCAGCGCCGCCGTCGTAAAACTCGATGCTGCCGGTGTAGGCGTACGTCCCTGTACCGCCGCCCTGATTGGCCACCACCGCCGTCAGTTGCACCTTCTGTCCAGACAAGGGCGTGGTCGGCAGCACAGAAACGGTCGTCGTCGTATAGCCCTTGGTCACGCTCACATCCACGGTCGTCGGCGCGCAAGTAAAGTTCGCGTTCGCCGAGGCGCAGGCCACGTTGATGGTGTACGCCCCCGGCGGCGGCAGATTCACCGTGATGTTGGCCGTGGACGTTCCCCCGGTGTTGGCCGTCAATGTCCCTGTGTACGTTCCGCCGCCGGCCGCCACCGTGCCCGGCACCGTTGCCGTAATGGAGCCCACCGGATTGCCGCCCCCATTCAGCGTCAGCGTAGCCGTCACCACGGCCTGTGTGCCGTAAGGCGCCGTCACCGGCGCGATGGTTGCCTCGAGAATGCCCGAGTCTTGACTGACTCCTACCGAAGACGGAGCCGAAGTGCTGGTGGCAAAGTATGAATCGCCCGAGTACCTTGCCGTGATGACCGCCGTCCCCACGTTCAGGGTCGAAACATCGTACGTCGCCTCGCCGCTGCTCAGCGCCACCGTGGCCAGCGGTCCGCCGCCGTTGTAAAAGGTCACCGTCCCCGTGGGCGTCTGCGTGGTCGTCAATGTTGCGGCCGGGGCTACGTCGGCCGTCAGCGTCAGGGTGTTCCCATACAGAATCGAGGTCGCCGAGGTCGTCAGCGTGATGGCCGAGTTCATCTTGCCCACCGAAACCGACACAGCCGGCGATGTGCTCGGCTTCCAGTTCGTATCGCCCCCGTAGTTGGCTGTCAGCACGTTGTTGCTGCTGGCCGCAAACTGGTAAGTTGTCGTTGCCGTATTACCCGTCAGTTGCGCGCTCACAATCAAGCCGTTGATGGAGAAGTACACCGTCCCGCTCGGCGCGGTGACCGAGTTTCCGCCCACGGATGGCGTAACCGTCGCCGTCAGCGTCGTATCCTGCCCGGCCGTCGCAGGTATCGGCGAGTACGTTACCGCAGTGGTCGTCGTCCCCAGCGTCACCGACCCGACGTTCAGCACATAGGAGCCGGCAACGTAGTTCGTGTCGCCGTTGTAATTGAATGTCAGCGAATTCGGCCCCCCCCCCGAGTTCGGCGTCACCGTGGCCAACCAAGTGCCATTGCCCTGCGAGACCACCGACGCCGTCGCGCCGTTGAAGCTCGTCGTGTCTACGGTCACTGTGCCCGTTGGCGCTACACCACCTGCCACTCCGGCCACCTTGATGGTCGCAGTGAACGGGACTCCGATGCTCGGTGTTCCGTTCACCGTCGCGGTCACTGTGGGCGTCGCCTGCGAAACCTGCACCGTAGTTGTGCTCGTGTTCGGCGCGTAATTCGTACTATCGCCGCTATACACGACAACCACCGAGTATTGGCCAACCGCCGGTGGAGTACTGGGACTGTAGCTGTACGTCACCAGCCCGCCACTGTTCAGAGTGACCGGCGCCGAAATGAAGGAGTTGATATAGAAGGTCACTGTGCCAGTCGGAATCGCGCCTCCCGTACCGGATGTCACCGTGACTAAAATCGAGAAACCTGAGCCATAGGTCGGCGATGGGTTGAGTGGCGTAACGTTAATCGTTGTTGCCCCTGACCCCGTCGCCATCGGCCACAACGTCAGCAGTGAAGATGCGTCCGGCGTGCCCAGTCCGGCCAACGCATCGTACGCCCCTGTTCCGTTCGCAACCGCCGCTAGCGCCGTCAAACCCGATCCGCTTTGCTGGAAGGCTCCCTGCTCACCCGCGAGCGAGTACAGGACCGAGTTGACCTCGCCCTGCCGTGCCGCCGCCTTCTGCTCCACGAGCGCCAGCACACCGGCCACCGCCGCGGCATCGTCCGCTGTCGCGCTCGTTCCCACCGAAACGTCCGGCGTGTGCCGCAGGCCGTCGCTCGGCGCGCCTGCCTGCATCTGCCATCCCTGCTGCATCACCGGGTACACCGTCGCGTCCACCGTCGCCGACAGCCTGCCCACGGCCGTCACCTCGTTCAGCGCAGCCGGATAAGCCTCGCCGCCCGTGCAGTCCGTGGTCGATGCCACCAACGTCACGCCCTGAGCTCCAGCCTCCACCGCCATCTGCTGGAACCAGGCCATATCGTCTGCGGTCATCGAGGCCGCGCATCCGCCGCCCACGTGCAGCACCGCGCTGCGGTTGCCGTCAATCGCCAACGCCGCCGCCAGCAGCGGGTCCGCGCTCAACGCGCTCGCATCCGACGCCTGCGCCAGCGGCGCAACGGCCAACGTCGCTGTCTGCTCGGCCACCCCTGCCAATCCCACGGCCACGCCTGCACCTGCAATCCCTTGCTGCGCGGCAGACCCTGCGTCCAGAACTCCGGAGTAATCCGTCGTCATCGCCATCATCGGCGAGAGCGTCTTCGCCGCGCTAAAGCTGTTCAGCCCGCGGATATTCGCCACCAGCGCCCCGACGCCCGCCGGCAGAACCGGGTCACCCACATTCGCCCAGCCCGTCGCGCCGCTGGCTAGCTCAAAGTTCTCGATTTGCACGCCCAGCGCCGCCTCCACCTGCGCCGCCGTTCCGCTCACCACCACAAACCCACGCCCGGCCGCCACGTAATCCACGCTCAGCCCCTGCGCCGTCAGCCACGCAGTCAGCGCCCCCACCTGATCCGCCGTCGCGCCAAACTGGTCTGCATACTGCTGCGGCGTCAGCCACTGGTGGCCGCTGGTTCCACTGGTAAGCCCGCCCGTCAAAGCGTAGATGGCCGCAGACTCCTGCTGCGCCGCCGTCGTCTTCAGTTGCAGCACAATGCCCGATATCTTCTGACTGGCTGCCACCTGCCCCGCATCCGTTGCCCCCGCCACCAGCGGAGACACTGTTCCCGTCACCGTCACGACCGCCGTTTGGGCTGCCACGCTCGTCGCTAGTAGCACTCCGGCCCACACTGCGGCCACAGCAATACTCCGGAACAAGCGCACACCACGGAAACGCACCAAGTGGTTCATTTGCGTTGATTCTCATCGAGCGTTACTGAAAAGTAAACAGTGGATTTCCCACACTTTGCGTCCCCTGAACCTTGCTTGAGTCCTGCTTCCGCTCCCAACCCCCATTTCCAGCCCGACTTGTACCCACAGCCCCACATCGCCGACCATGGTGGAGTTGCTTGTGCCGCTCCCGCGTCCCCTATGAGGTTCCTCGATGTCTCTCCGCTACGCCGCCCTCCTGCTAGCCGTCGCCGCCCCCCTCGCTGCCCAAACCACCGCACCCGCAACCAAGCCCGACGCTCAGACCGCCGCCATCGAAGCACGCTTCGAGCAGCACACCACCGTCAAAGTCCTGCCCAACGGCCTCACGCTCATCCTCTGCCAGCGGCCCCAGGCGCCCGTCTTCAGCTATTACACGCTGGTGGACGCCGGCAGCGTCAACGACCCTAGCGGCCAGTCCGGCCTTGCCCACATGTTCGAGCACATGGCCTTCAAGGGCACCGACACCATCGGTACCACCAACCTCCCTGCCGAAAAGATCGCCCTCGCCAAGGTCGAAATCGCCTACGCCGCCTACAACACCGAGTACCGCAAGCGCGTCGGGCAAGATCCCAAGAAGCTCGCTCAACTCCACGAAGTCTTCCTCGCTGCCACCAAGGATGCCCAGCAGTACGTCGTCCCCAACCAGTTCACGCAACTCGCTGAAGAGGCTGGCGCCACTGGCCTCAACGCTGAAACCGAAGAGGACCACACCGTCTACTTCTGGTCCATGCCCTCTAACCGTCTTGAGCTTTGGGCCTACCTCGAAAGCGGCCGCATCGGCCGCCCCGTCCTCCGCGAGTTCTACAAGGAGCGCGACGTTGTCCAGGAGGAGCGCCGCATGCGCATTGACTCCGACCCTGTCGGCCGCATGGTGGAGCAGTTCCTCGCCACCGCATACGTCGCGCACTCCTACGGCCGCAGTGGCGTCGGCTGGGAGAGCGAGATCAGCCAGGTCTCCGCCGCAGAGGCCGAAGCCTTCCACAAGCTCTACTACGTCCCCTCCAACATCGTCATCGCCATCGTGGGAGACGTGGACCCCTCACGCGACATGCCCATGCTCGAAAAATACTTCGGCCAGATCCCCGCCGGCCCCAAGCCAGACGAGATGACCACCGTCGAGCCGCCGCAGTTCGCCGAAAAGACCGTCACCCTCACCGAGCGCACGCAGCCCTTCTACATCGAGGGCTACCACCGCCCCGACTACCGCGACCCCGACGACGCCGTCTACAGCGCCATCACCGACATCTTCTCCAACGGCCGCACCGCGCGCCTCTACAAGTCGCTGGTCCGCGACCGCAAGATCGCCGTGGACGCCGAGGGCTTCACCGGCTGGCCCGGCGAAAAGTACCCGGGCCTCTTCAGCTTCTACGCCATCCCCACGCCCGGCCACTCGCCTGCCGAGATTCGCGACGCCATCCACGCTGAACTCGACCGCCTGAAGAGCGAGGACGTCACCGACGACGAGCTGGCCATGTTTAAGACCCGCGCCCGCGCCGACCTGCTCCGCGGCCTGAACGACAATCAGGGCATCGCCGAAGACCTCGCCAACTACCAGACCAAGTTCGGTGACTGGCGTCAGCTCTTCCGCGAGCTTGACGAGAACGACCACGTCACCAAGGCAGACATCCGCCGCGTCGCCAACAAGGTCTTCGTCGCCACCAACCGCACCTCCGCCAGCATCGAGACCATCACCCCGCCGCCCGCGCATTCGGGAGCCGCCGCCACAAAAGCCCCGGCCACCACAGGAGGTGCCCAATGAACACCAGCGCCCGCATCACCCTTCTCGCCGCCGCCCTGCTGATTCCCTCTCTCGCCCTTGCGCAGACCTCAGCGCCTGCCAAGTCCGCCGCACACACCGCTGCCAAACCTTCTCCAGCACCCACCCCTCAAGCCCAGCCGTGGAAGAAGATTCCCACCCCGCCGCTGCATGACTTCAAGCCCGCCGTGCCCACGCGCATCGGCCTCTCCAACGGCCTCACCATCTTCCTGCTGGAGGACCACGAACTACCCTTCATCAACGGTTCCGTTCTCATCCGTGGCGGTTCGCGCGACGAATCAGCCTCTCAGGTCGGCCTCGTCTCCCTCTACGCTGACGCATGGCGCACCAGCGGCACCGCACGTCTTAGCGGCGACGACCTCGACCAGAAGCTCGCCGCCCGCGCAGCCTCCATCGAGACCTCAGGCGGCATAGCCAGCACCACCCTCACCTGGTCCTCGCTTAAGGACGACTTCCCCTCCGTCTTCCCCGACGCGCTCGACCTGCTGCTCCATCCTGCCTTCAAGCAGGACAAGCTCACGCTCGCCCGCCGCGGCGTGGAGTCCTCCATCATGCGCCAGAACGACGACACCAGCTCCATCGCCCGTCGCGAAGCGCTCAAGATGGTCTACGGAGCCGACTCGCCCTACGCACGCACGCCGCGCTTCTCCACCATCGAGCCCCTCGCCGTCGCCGACCTCGCCAGTTGGCACGACCGCACCGTCCAGCCGCAGAACATGATCGTCTCCGTCATCGGCGACTTCGACGCCGCCGAGATGACCAAAACACTCACCGCCGCCTTCAGCAGCCTCCAGCGCGGCCCGGCCTTCCCCGTCGCCAAGATTGACTTCCCCGGCGCCCCGCAGGTCAACGGCAAGCCCGGTGTGTACTTCGTCAACAAGCCGGACGTCAACCAGTCCATCATCTTCGTCGCCGGTCTGGGCATCCGGCGCGACAACCCCGACTACTACGCCCTCAGCCTGATGAACCAGATCTTCAGCGGCGGATTCGGCTCACGCCTCTTCCAGAACGTGCGCACACGCCTCGGCCTGGCCTACGCCGTGGGCGGCTCCTTCCGCGCCGAATACGACCACCCCGGCCCCTTCTACGCCGTCGCAGGCACCAAGAGCGTCTCCACCGTCGCCGCCGCGCAGGCCGTCCGCGACGAGATCGAGAAGCTAAAATCCGTTCCCCCCACCCCCCAGGAGATGGTCAGCGCCCGCGAGCAGATTCTCAACTCCTTCATCTTCCGTGTGGACAGCCGCAGCAAGGTCCTCAACGAGCAGGCCACGCTCGCCTTCTACGGCTATCCCGCCGACTTCCTGGAGCGTTATCGCGCCAATATCGAAAAGGTCACGGCCGCCGATATTACCCGTGTGGCAGACAAGTACGTTGACCTGAACCGTCTGGCGACGCTGGTCGTCGGCAACGCCAGCGAAATTAAGCCTTCCCTCGACTCTCTGGGCACGGTCACGCCGCTTGATGTCACCATCGACATGACCGGAGCCCCGCATCCTTGAAACCAGCGCATCCGAAACTCGTCCTATTCAATTGTGAGATGATAAATTCCGTGAAATCGCCCAACTTCTCCATCGCCATCATGGCCGCAGGCAAGGGCACCCGCCTCAAGAGCGCCCGCGCCAAGGTCCTGCACCAAATCGGTGGACGCACGCTGCTGGCCCACGTCATCGCCGCCGCCGCGGAGGTCGTCGAGCCTCGCAACATCTACGTCATCATCGGCCATCAGGCCGAAGCCGTCCGCAGCGCCCTCGCATCCACCGGCGTGCAGTTCGTTCTGCAATCCGAACAGCGCGGCACCGGTCATGCCATTCAGGTGCTCAAGCAGCACTTCGCCGCCAACAAGATTGCCCCGCCAGAAAATCTCCTCGTCCTCTCCGGCGATGTTCCCCTCATCAAGCCTGAAACCATTGCCGCCCTCCGCGACTTCCACCTCAAGCAGCGCGCCGCCATGACCATCCTTACTGCGCGCCCCGCAGACCCCTCCGGCTACGGTCGCATCGTCCGTGCCTCCGCCAAGAGCGCTCAGGTCAAGGCCATCGTCGAGCAGAAGGTCCTCAAGCCCGCCCAGCTCAATATCGCCGAGATCAACTCCGGCATCTACGCCTTCCAGACCAAGGCTCTCTTCGACAAGATCGACAAGCTCGAAAACAAGAACGCACACGCCGAGTACTACCTCACCGACGTCGCCGCGCTGCTCGTCGCCGCCAAACAGAAGGTCCTCGCCCTGCCCGGCACCGACGCCACTGAGGTTCTCGGCGCCAACACCATCGCCGAGATGATGCAGCTCGACGCCGCCATGCGCGCCGCCACCGCCGCTCGCCTCATGGCCAACGGCGTCTCCATCTTCCGCCCAGACACCTGTGTCATCGACGCCACCGTCTCCATCGCTCCCGACGCCATCATCGAGCCTTTCGTCCAGTTGCTCGGCTCCACCAGCATCGGCACTGGCACCATCGTACGGTCCTACTCCGTCCTCAAGGACGCGCAGATCGCCGAGAACGTCCTCATCCGCCACGGCTCCATCATCGACCGCAGCTCCGTCGGTGCCGGCGCGTGGGTCGGCCCCTACGCCAACCTTCGCCCGCAAAGCGATATCGGCCCCGGCGCGCACATGGGCAACTTCGTCGAGACCAAGAAGGCCAAGGTCGGCCCCGGATGCAAGGTCAACCACCTCGCCTACGTCGGCGACGCCACTCTCGGTGCCAACGTCAACATCGGTGCCGGCACCATCACCTGCAACAACAGCGGCCTTGCCAAGAACCCTACCGTCATCGAAGACGGCGCATTCATCGGCAGCAACGTCACCCTCATCGCCCCCGTGAATATTGGCAAAGACTCCTACGTCGCCGCCGGCTCCTGCATCACTGAGGACGTCCCCGCCGACGCCCTCGCCCTCGGCCGCAGCCGCCAGACCACCAAGCCCGGTTGGGCCGCCGCACGCCGCGCCGCCCACAAATCCAAATCCGCCTGATGAACCGCCGTTAATCTTTCCGGCACCATCGCCGATACACGGGATGGGGCCTTTCAGCGTATTCTGCCAATGTCCCTCTGGCCTGATACGGCCCACTACGCACCTATGCCCGCCCAGCGCATCCTCATCGTCGACGACGAAGCCCACATCCGCAACGTGATGTCATCCATCCTCGCCCGCGCAGGCTACGAGGTCGCCGCCGCAGACTCCGTCCGTCAGGCCCTCGACCTCGTCGCCGCAGAGCAGCCCTTCGACATCGTCCTCTCCGACATCATGATGGCCGGCGCAGACGGCCTCTCGCTCCTCGACCACCTCCACCGCCAGAACCCCTATCGCCTGGTCATCATGGTCACCGCCGTCCACGACATCAGCGTCGCCATGGCTGCTATCCGCTGCGGCGCATATGACTACCTGCTCAAGCCCTTCGAGCGCGAACAGCTTCTCGCCATCGTCCGCCGCGCCCTCGATCACGTCGAGGTCCAGCGCCAAAACGAGATGTACAAGAACAACCTCGAGCAACTCGTCACCGCCCGCACCAACATGCTCCGCGACGCCATGAACGACCTCGAACGCTCCTACGACATCACCCTGGAGGCTCTGGGCGACGCGCTCGACCTCCGCGACGCCGAGACCGAGGGCCACTCCAAGCGCGTCACCGCCTACACCATCGCGCTGGCCCGCGCCCTGGGCATGGGTGCCGCGCAACTGCGCGTCATCGCCCGCGGTGCCTTCCTCCACGACATAGGCAAAATCGCCATCCCCGACGCCATCCTCCTCAAGCCCGGCAAGCTCTCCCCCGAGGAGATGGAGCAGATGCGCCAGCACTGCACCCGCGGCTACGAGATGATCCGCAAAATCCCCTTCCTCACAGACGCCGCCGAGATCGTCCACTGCCATCAGGAACGGTTCGACGGCTCCGGCTACCCCCGCGGCCTGCGCGGTAGCCAGATCCCCCTCGGCGCGCGCGCCTTCGCACTCGCAGACACCCTCGACGCCATCACCAGCGAGCGCCCCTACCGCCCCGCCCGTGACTTCGAGTCAGCCCGCACCGAAATCGATCGCTGCGCCGGGTCCCAGTTCGACCCCGACATCGTCAAGGTCTTCCTCTCCCTCCCCCTCGACCTCTGGCGCGACCTCCGCGGCGAAATCAACAGCAAAACCTCCAGCTTCACACCCATCGTATTCCCAGGATAAAAACACGACGGGGAGGCCCTCAGGCCTCCCCGTCGCACAATCCATTTCCGCGGCTTACAGCTTCTCGTAAAACTCGCACGCCGAGCAGCTCAGATACACCCCGCCCGGAATATTGTTCTCGCGGTCCTTCACACGCTTCACAATCCGCACCGCCTTGCCGCACTTCGGGCAGTCCGTGCTCTTGGTCGTATCCATCGCCTTCTTGCGATCCGCGGTCTTGGCTATCTTGGCCATCAGAATCTCTCCTCAGTCTCTAGTTTCCACGCTGCTTGGCGCGCTTGCGCGCCCGTCCGCCGTGCCTCTGCCTGCGTTGTCACCTGTGGGGGGAACGAGCGGAAGATTGCAGTGGAACAAGGTCTATTTTACACTACCCGGCGGATTCACCCCACGCCCCTGTGGCGGCGCAATCTGCACCAGCGGCTGCGGCTTGGTGGCTTGCTCCATCGCCGCGTGCTCCGGGGGCGGCGGGGCGTCCATCGGATACCCTCCCGGCACTATCGGCTTGAAGCCGTACTCCCACGCGTACTCCCGCGTCACCCGCACCAGCACTGCTATCCCTATCAGCAGCACCACAAACGTCCACACCGCGGCCTCCGGCCCGTACGACCCGCCCGTCAGCCACCGCGCCCCCTCCGTGCGTGTCTGCACCACGGTTGCAAACGCGGTTGTCCCGCTCACCGGCAACCCGAACAGCACGCCCTGCGTGAAGTTCCACGCCATGTGCAGCCCCCACGGCAGCCACAGCGCCCTCGTCCGCAGATACGCCACGCTCAGCAGCACTCCCGCCAAGATGGTGCACATCGTGCTCGCAAACGACGCGTCCGGGTTCTTCAGGTGCGCCGCGCCGAAGAATCCTGACACCAGCACCGTCGCCCACACCGGCCCGATGGCGTCTATCAGCCGCTGGAACGGATACCCTCGGAACGCCACCTCCTCCATCAGCGCCCCACTCGTCAGCGCCACCAGATTCAGTCCAAACAGCCACCACGCCCGCCCTTCCAGCCAGAACTGTGGATGCAGCGCCCCCGCCAACGCCATCGGCAGCACCGCCAGCACAAACAAGCCCCAGCCCACGGCCGCCCCCACGCCCCACTCCTCCAGCGCCGTCGCACGCCTCACCAGTCCCATCTCGACCAGCGGTTGCTCTTGCTTGTCCAGTGAGCGTCCAATCAGCCAGTACCCGCCCAGCAGCAACACCAGCCACAGCGTGCGTAGCACCGGCTCGCGCAGGTCGTGCGCAAAGCACCGGCTCGTCGTGACGGATATGGCTCCGGCCACACCGAACCAGCCCAGCCCAAGCCCGCACCGCCCCAGCAGCCGCAGCTTGCTCGGCCCCGCATCCGGGTCCCGCAGATACGTCTTCTCCACCGTGCCTTCGCTCACGCTGTCTCCTGCTCCTGTCTCTGGTTCATGTTTCTGCTGATTGGATGCCCGTGCGACCTACGCCGATGTATAGAACTGCGCTATGTTGCGGAACTTCTGGTACCGCGCCTCCAGCAGATGTTCCAGAGGCTGCGCCTTCAACTCCGCCAAGTGCCGCGACAGTCGCTCGGCCACCATCGTCATCGCGGTCAAGGCGTCGGCCTGTGTTCCTCCCGCCGGCTCAGGAATCAAATCATCCGCACACCCAAGTTCCAGCACGTCCTTGGCCGTCAGCTTCAGCGCATGCGCCGCCTGCTGCCGCTTCAGCGGATCCTTCCACATGATGGCCGCGCAACCCTCCGGCGATATCACCGAGTACACCGCGTTCTCCAGCATCAGCACGCGGTCTGCCACGGCCAGCGCCAGCGCCCCGCCCGAGCCGCCCTCGCCCGTAATCGTGGCTATCGTCGGTACCCGCAGCCGCGACATCTCCAGCAGGTTGCGCGCAATCGCCTCGCCCTGCCCTCGCTCCTCTGCACCCAGCCCGGGGTTCGCGCCCGCCAAATCAATAAATGTGAAGATCGGCCGCCCGAACTTCTCCGCAATCCGCATCGCGCGCAGAGCCTTCCGATACCCCTCGGGGTCGGGCATGCCAAACTTCCGCGCCACCTTCTCGCTGGTCGAGCGCCCCTTCAGGTTGCCCACCACCAGCACCTCATCGCCCGCGAACCGCGCCATCCCGCAGATCATCGCCGGATCGTCGCCAAACGACCGGTCGCCGTGAATCTCGCTGAAGTCGGTGAAGATGCTGCGAATGTAGTCCATGGGGTATGGCCGCTGCGGATGCCGCGCCATCTCCGTCTTCACCCAGCCCTCGGGCGGAGGCGCCGCTGGCGCTGCCGGCTCCGGATTAATCCTCTGCTGCTGTTCTGACATGGGCCTCTCTACCTGCTCCGGCTATTGTATCGAACACCGCGCTTCAACTGACGACCTTCACTCCGCCCACGCCCACCAACTCCTCCACTCGGTCAATAAACCGCTTATCCGCCGCTACCTTGATTCCCTGCGGCTCCAGCACCACGCAGAACTCCTCCGGCTCCTCCAGGTCCAGCATCACCTTCCCCGATCCCGGCGAATCCTGAAACACCGCTGCCAGCTTCTCCAGCAACGCCTCTTCCCCGCTGTGCAGCGGTATCCGTATGCGTAGCGCCTCCGGCAGCTTGATCTTCACGTCCTCCAGCGCCTGTATGCCGCTCACCGAAAGCTTCGGCGACGCGTCCTCCTCGCCCAGCAGCGTCCCGCGCACCAGCACCGGCACGTCAATCTTCAGCTTCTCCGCCAGCTTTTCGTAGTTCGACGAAAACACAATGATCTCGATGCGCCCCATCGTATCTTCCAGCGTCCCCGCAGCGTACATCCCTCCCCGCTTGGACTTCGCCACCTTCACCCCGCTCAGCACGCCCGCAATCTGTATCTCGTTCTGCTGCTCCGCGCCACGCCGGTACTGTTGCGGCTCCGGCTTCATCTCCAACGCGTCCGCCGTGCTCACCACCTTCATGTTGCGCAGCTTCTCCGCGTACTTATCCATCGGATGCCCGCTAACAAAGAAGCCCAGCACCTCCTTCTCGTTCTGCAGCCGCAGGTTCTCGTCCCACTCTGCCACGCGCGGCAGCGGCTCCTCCTTCGCCTGCGTCGGCCCGCCGCCATCAAACAGTCCAAACAGCCCGCTCTGCCCGCTCTGTGTGTCCCGCTGCGCCTTCTGTCCCAACTCCATGCCTTTGTCCAGAGCCGCCGTCAGCGCCGCCCGCGGACCAAACGAGTCCATCGCCCCCGCCTTGATCAGCGACTCCAGCACCCGCTTGTTCACCACCCGCAAATCCACCTTCTCGCAGAACTCCCAGAGCCCCGCAAACCCCTTCTTTCCCTCCGCCTCCAGCTTCTTACGCGCATCCGTAATGGACTCAATCGCATTCCCGCCAACGTTCTTGATGGCCGTCAGTCCGAACCGTATCACCTCGCCCATCGGCGTGAATGTAGCCGCAGAGTGCTGCACGTCCGGTGGCTCCACCGCAATCTCCATCTCGCGGCACTCCTGGATGTACTTCACCACGTTCTCCGGCTTCGACGTCTCGCTGGTCAGCAGCGCCGCCATGAACTCCGTGGGATAGTGCGTCTTCAGGTACGCCGTCTGGTACGCCAGCAGCGCGTATGCCGCCGAGTGCGACTTGTTGAAGCCGTACCCCGCGAACTGCTCAATCAGGTCGAACAGCCGCCCCGCCGTCTCCTTCGGATGGTTCTTCACCTCGGCCCCGCGCATGAATCGCTCACGCAGCTTGCCCATCTCCACCGCGTCCTTCTTGCCCATCGCGCGGCGTAGCACGTCGGCCTCGCCCAGGCTGTATCCGCTCACCTCGTTGGCGATCTGCATCACCTGTTCCTGGTACACGATCACGCCCAGCGTCTCCTTCAGCAGCGGCTCCAGCTCCGGCATCATGTACTCCACCGTCTTGCGCCCCAGCTTGCGGTCGATAAAATCGTCAATCATCCCGCCCTGGATTGGTCCCGGTCGGTACAGCGCGTTCAACGCCGTCAAATCCTCTACCGAGCTCGGCTTGTACCGGCGCAGCACATCGCGCATGCCGCTGGATTCGAACTGGAAGATGCCGCTCGTCAACGCGTGGTGAAATACCTTCTCGTACGTCACCTTGTCGTCCAGCGGAATCACCGCCAGGTCCACCTTCACGCCGCGGTTCTCCTCGATCATCTTCAGTGCGTCGTCAATTACCGTCAGCGTCGTCAGCCCCAGAAAGTCCATCTTGATCAGACCCATCTTCTCGATGGCCTTCATGTCGTAGGCTGTGACAATCTCCTCCGCCTTGTTCCGCGTCACTGGAACCAGCTCAATCAGCGGCTGGGGTGCAATCACCACTCCGGCCGCGTGCACGCCCGCCCCGCGCACCAGCCCCTCCAGACGCCGCGCCGCGTCTATCACCTCGCGCACCTGTGGATTGCTCTCGTACTCCTTAACCAGCGCCGGCGAATCCTTGAACGCCTTCTCCAGCGTCATCTCTGGCACCGCAGGCACCATCTTCGCTATCCGGTCCACCTCGCCGTACGGCATCCCCAGCGCGCGCCCCACGTCCTTGATGGCCGCCTTTGCCGCCATGGTGTTGAACGTGATGATCTGCGCAACCTGGTCGCTCCCGTACTTGTCCCGCACGTACTCAATCACCTCGCCGCGCCGGTTCATGCAGAAGTCAATGTCAATATCCGGCAGCGACACGCGCTCCGGATTCAGGAACCGCTCAAACAGCAGCCCGCCCTGCAGCGGATCGATATTCGTGATCCCCAGCACATACGCCACCAGCGACCCCGCCGCCGACCCGCGCCCCGGCCCCACCGGAATCGGTTTTGGCACTCCATCAACTCTCAACTCGCGCGCGTAGCGTATAAAGTCCCACACAATCAGAAAGTAACTGGGAAACTTCATCAGCTTGATGCAATCAATCTCGCGCGTCAACCGCTGCTCATATTCCGCTATCGTGTGCTTCAGCTTTCCCGTCTGCTCCAGGTGACGAATCTCAACATCCCGTCTCCGCTGGAACCCCTCGCGGCATATCCGCTCAAAGTAGCTGTCTGTGGTCTCGCCCTTCGGCACGTCGAACTTCGGAAACGGGTTCTCCACCTTGTTCAGCGTCAGGTTGCAGCGCTCCGCAAACTGCATCGTCCGCTTCAGCACCTCCGGATTCTGCGGAAACAACTCCGCCATTTGCTGCGCGCTCTTGATGTAGAACTCCTGCGTCTTGAAGCGGAACCGTTTCTCATCGCTCATCTGGGAACCGGTCTGCACGCACAGCAGAATCTCGTGCGCCCGGCTGTCCAGGTCGCTCACATAGTGGCTGTCGTTGGTCGCCACCAGCGGAATCCCCAGCTCCTGCTCCAGTTCAAACAACGCCTTGATGGCCGTGGGGTCATCGTCCAGATGGTGGTCCTGCACCTCCAGAAAGAAGTTCCCTTTGCCGAAGATATCCTCGAACTGCCCTGCCGTGGCCTTCGCCTCCGCGCGCCGTCCATGCACCAGATGCTCGGTCACCTCGCCCTTCAGACACCCCGAAAACCCAATCAACCCCTCCGCATGCTCTGCCAAATACTTCTTGCTCACCCGCGGCTTGTTGTAGAAGCCCCGCAGCGCCGCCTCGCTGGTCAGCCTCACCAGATTCCGGTAGCCCGTCTCGTTCTCCGCCAGCACCAGCAGATGGTTGTATTGGTCGTCCGACTTCGCCAGAGTCCGATCGTGGTCCTCGACCTTGCAGATGTACAGCTCGCAGCCCAGAATGGGCTTGATGCCCGCCTTCTTGGCCGCGTCAAAAAAATGCACCGCCCCGTAGATATTCCCGTGGTCCGTCATCGCCACGGACTTCTGCCCCAGCCCCTTGACGTGCTTCATCAGCTTCTCGACGTCGCATGCGCCGTCCAGCAGCGAGTAGTCCGTATGCAGATGCAGATGCGTGAACTCAGCGCCCATGGGCCTTATTATCGCCGTTGCTGCTCCGTACCGTCCCGCCGCCTGTGGAAACCCCAGCCCGGACTATCCGCCCAAATTGGCGCGGAAAAACTCCAGCGTCCGCTCCCGTGCCAGCTTGGCCGCCGTCGCGTTGTACATCGTCGGATCCGCGTCGCGGTTGAACGCGTGCCCCGCCTCCGGGTACACATAAATCCTCACTCCCGGATGCGCCTTCGCCACCGCGTCCCGCTGGTCCGCGCCGATGTGGTCGTCCTTACCGCCAAAGTGCAGCATCACCGGACACGTCGGCGTCTCCGCCGCCACCCGCCCAATGCCGCCCGCGTAGTACCCCACCACCGCCTGCGGAGAGATCCCATACTTCGGCTTCAGCCGCGTCGCGCTGGCCCATGCCGTCAGTCCGCCAAAGCAGTATCCCACCACTCCAATGTGCTCCACGTTCTTCTGCAGCCACTCAAATGCCGCCGCCACGTCCGTCACCGCCGCGTCCAGATTCAGCTTCCCGTACAGGTCAAACGCATGCTGCACATCCGCGCCTGTGTACTCCAGCTCCACGCCCGGCGCCGGCTGGCGCTCGTAACGGTCGAACAGCGCCGGCGCCGCCACCAAGAACCCCGCGCGCGCATACCCATCCGCAACCGAGCGGATGTGCTTGTTCACTCCGAAGATCTCCTGGATCACAACCAGCCCCGCCACCGGTGCCTCCGCCGGCCGCGCCACGTACGCGCTCAACTGGTTCCCGTCACGCGCCTTCAGTTGCACATACTCGCCCATCGCATCCTCCCTGCTACTTCAGCGGAGACTCAACCATCCGCGGCTGCACCACCACGCCATCGTACAGCGTGGCCGCCACCATGTGGTCTCCCACAGGTCTCATCATCCGCAGATGCCACCCCGTGTCCCAGCACTCCGGCGTCTTGTCCGCCGTGCGGATGGCGCATGCAAACGTGCTCGACCCGTTGGCCGTCACCAGCACACGCCCGCCGACTGCATCATAGAACACACTGTTCACGTCCACCAGGTCCGGCGTCGTCAGCTTCGTCCACGCCGCGCCGTCGCGGCTGAACCATATCCCCTCGCCGCCCACCGCCCACAGTTCGCCCTCGCCATCCACCGCCACGCCGCCCAACTGCGTCAACCCCGTTGGCAGCGCCACACTCTTCCACGTCTTCCCGCCATCCTCCGACGTCTCCATACGCTTCAAATCTGCCGCCAGCAGAACCCCACGGCTCGCCGCCAGATATCGCCACGGCCCCGCGCCTGCCGCCGCCACCGTGTGCCAGTTCATGCCCGCGCTCGGACTCGCCAACAAGCCGTCCCCCGTCGCCGCATACACCGTGTTCTCCACCGTCAGTAGCGCAAACACCGCCCCGTCATAGGTACTGAGCGCCGGCGGCCCCGACGGCCTCTTCACCGGCCCTGCCACAGGCCTCTTCACCGCCAACGCCTTGCTCTTCGCCACGGCCTTCCGTGTCGCCGCCTCAATCGCTGCCTGCTCCGCCGCGCTCGGCGGCACGCCCGTCCGCTCGTCCTCCTTCAACTTCCCGTCCGGATACGCCTCCTCCGGAGCGTCCGTGTGTCCATACCACTCCCACCGACCCGCATCCGTCCAGCGCAGCAGTCCATGGTTCGCTCCCGCCAGCAGCGTCCCGTCCGGTGCCAGCGAGAGCGCAAACACATCCATCCCGTGCAATCCCGCTTCGCGCTGCTCCCACGTCAGTCCGCCATCGTTGCTGGCAAACACCCCGCCCGAGTCCTTGTCGTTCACCACACCCACGTACACCCGTGCCGGATTCGCCGGGTCGGCCGCATACGCCTCCACTTGCCGCGCCGAAAATCCGCGGTTCGCATCCTTGAAGCTGAACCCTCCGTCCTCGCTCGCCAGCACCCCACCGCGGTCGGTCGCAATCAGCATATGCTCCGGTCGCACCGGATCAATCGAGATGTCGTTCACCACGTCCTCAGGCCGCGTCACACGCATCCAGGTCGATCCCGCGTCGGCCGTGCGGAACAGCCCCTCCGTCGTCCCCGCGAAAACTACGTCGGGATGCACCGGATCCTGCCGCAGCACGCGCGTACGCCGCGCCGTAGACGGTATCCCCTCCACCTTCTTGAACATCTCGCCCGCGTTGCTGCTCTTGTAGATCCCCGAACATGCGCTGGCGTACACCACATTCCCGTCGCGCCGATCCAGAATGATGCTGAAGACGTCCGAGTCCTCAATCACGCCATCCTTGATGCTCACCCAGTGCGCGCCGCCATCCGTCGTCTTCCACGGCAGATGCCAAGTCCCCGCGTAGATGACCTCCGGCTCCGCCGGGTCAATCGCCAGTGACTCAATCTCGTGGATCTCCGTGCTTCCCTCAGGGCTGATGCGTGTCCAGTGCGCTCCACCGTCCTTGCTGCGGTACACCCCGCTCAGCGCTCCCGCCACCAGAATGCGCGCATCCGACGGTGCCGCCGCCAGCGCTCGCACCGACTGCCCTGCCATCTCCGCCGCTGACTGCCACGTACGCCCGCCGTCCTCGCTCGACCACAGCCCGCCGTCGTCGCGCCCCGTCACCCACGCGCCCACCATCAAATGCTGCGGATTCGTCGCGTCCACCACGATGTGGTCCAGCACCAGATCGTCGCGGCTGCCTACTCGCGCCAGCCGATGCCACTCCGCCCCGCCGTCGCGGCTCTCGTACACCCACCCGTTGGCAGTGCCCATGTAGATGTGCCGCGCGTCCGTCGGGTCTGTGGCAAAGCTGCGCACGTCGCCGCCATACGGCCCGAACCCAAGCCACGCCACCGCCGCCTGTGCCGGCAGAGCACACAGCAGCGCAGCAGCCAGCACCCATGCCCCGCTGCGCGTCATCCCTCGCTTCAATGTCTTTCTCTGCATTCTCTCGTACACGCCCGCTTGCGGCAGGCAAAGCAAAGGGCTGACTGGTAACCCAGTCAGCCCTTCGGGTTCTTGGTTGAGGCTTACTTGGCTGCCGTCTTCGCCGCGGCTTTCTTCGCGGCTGCCTTCTTGACCGGCGTTGCCTTCACCTTGCTCTCGTCCACTGCGGTCAGCCCGGTGGTGTCGAAGGTCGCGCCCGCCGGAATCAGCGTCGTCGCTACCGTCTTGCCCTCGGTGCCGTCCGTGTAAACGCTCACGCGCGATGCGTCCACGCCCTTCTCCGTCACCAGATACGCCTTGGTGTTCACAGCGCGGTCACCGGCCAGCTTCGGACCCTGCTTCTTCTCCTTCGGGTCGCTGCTGCCCACAACCGCCACCTTGGCGTCAGCCGAACGGCCCATCGCCAGCGAGACATCATCCAGGCAGGCCTTGGCTTCGTTGTCCACGCGCGTCGGACGCGCCTTGTCCTTGGTGAAGCTGATGGAGCACAGTGCCTGCGTCTTCGGAGCCGGCGGCGGAGGCGGTGCAATCACCGTCACCTGCGTCGTCGCGCTGGCCGTGTTCGCCTTGTCGTCCACCACGTTGCAGGTCACCGTAATCGTGCCCGGTGCTGCGCCCGCGGTGTTCAGCGTCGCCTTGGCGCCCGTGCCAGCAATCGTGCCGGCGCTGGTGCTGTAGCTGTAGGTCAGCGGACGGTTCTGCGGGCTGTTGGCAGTCGCCATGATGGCCGACGTGTCGCCCGGGTTCACGCTCGCAGGTGCCGATGCGCAGCTCAGGGTCGGCGGGTCAAACGGCTTCACCGTGAAGCTGCTCGAGCAATCCGCGCTCTGGCCCGGCTTCGCGCCCTCGGTCACATGGCCCTTCACCGTGTACGTGCCCGGAGCCAGCGTCGCCGTGTCAATGTTCGCAATGTTGGTCGTGCTCATGGCCTTCACGCCGGAGTCAGCGGCCCAGTTGTACATGGCCACCTTCTTCGGGTTCAGGTTGGTCGCCGTACCCGTCACCACAATCGGGTCGCCCGGATATACCGAAACCGGAGCAGCCGCGCAGGCGTACGTTACCGGCGGAGGAGGCACAATCGAGCCGAAGTGGAACACAAGACCGGTATCCACCTGCATCGCGTTCAGCGTCGTGTGTCCGCCCAACACGCCCGTCGTCGGAACCGTGTTGACGAGCGTCCCGAAGTCCTGGTGCGTCAGCAGGTAGTCGGCCTGGAAGAGGCGCAGCGACAGACGCTTCGGGTTGATGCCCGGAATGTCGAAGTCCATGCCGCCGCCCAGCGCCAGCGCCGGGCCCACCTTGTAGGGCTCGTGCTCAAACGTGGCTGGCACGTTGCTGTTCGGGCCGTCCAGTTTGCTCACGCCAATCAGTCCATGGATGAACGGCGTGAAATGTTCCATCTGCTTGCGGGCCACAGGACCGATCACAATCGTGTCCAGGCCGTCGTTGGTGCCGTTCGCCGCATAACTCGTCTGCAGCGTCCAGCCTAGCGTGTTGTTCTGGAAGTATGTGCCGCTGAGGATTCCGCCCACGTTGTCGGACGAGTACTTCAGCCCCGTCGGCTGCACTTTGGAGTGTGTCCCCAGATAGCTGTACCCGGCGAACACATCCCAACGGGACGGCGAGTTAAAGGCCGAGGCCGGCGCGCTCTGCGCGTACAGGCTGGATGCGCCGATGAGAACGGCCAGTACCACCGCCACCATCAGACCCACTTTGCACTTCGAACGATCTACCATGTTTCTCCTCCAGAAAGTACGTCTAAAGTCCTGAATCCAATGCGCCAGCTTGGGGCGCACCTTGCGCCTTGCATACGGCTTCCAAGCAAAGTCTACCCTATCTTCCTAAAAATCAATAAGAAAATCGGTGGAAACCAGCATATCAGCCCCCTTGCACTCTTCCAACCCCATTTTTTCCTCAGATTTAGCCGCCCCAGATGCTCCCTGTGGGAGTACCCTCCTCGGCACCCCCACACTACCCCTTCTACAAGTTCAACGCCTTCTTCAGGCTTCCCTGCTCCCGCTGGATCTTCTCCTGCAACAGCGTAATCGCGTACAGCAGTTGCTCCGGCCGCGGCGGACATCCCGGCACATAAACGTCCACCGGTACAATCTGGTTCACGCCCTGCACCAGCGCGTAGTTGTTGAACACCCCGCCGCTGGTCGCGCACGCCCCCATCGAAATCACCCACTTCGGCTCCGGCATCTGGTCATAAAGCCGCCGGATCACCGGCGCCATCTTCTGCGATACCCTTCCTGCCACCACCATCAAATCGCTCTGTCGCGGACTCGGCCGGAATACCTCCGCCCCGAACCGCGCAATGTCGTACCGCGACCCGCCCATGCTCATCATCTCAATCGCACAGCACGCCAGCCCAAACGTCATCGGCCATATCGAGTTCTTCCGCGCCCAGTTCACCGCCGCGTCCAGCGACGCCAGCACCACGCCCTCCGGCATCTCCGTGCCCCACTGCACCTCGCGCACCTTCGCGCGGTTCTGGGCCATGCTCTCCATCGTCCCAAAGAGCTTCCAGTCCCGACCCTGCGTGTTCTGTGCCGTCTCGCTCATAGCTCCATCATAGTGGATTCCGCCACTCGGTTTTCCGCTGCAAGATTCACCGGCATCTCTCCGCTTTCAGCCCCGCCGCCGATGCCACGCCCTTCGGCAACTGCATCATCACCCGGAACCGTATCCACTCCAGCTCTCCCAGTGCCGTCGGCTTCGCCCCCTGGTCCAGCGTGTACTTCACCTGCTCCAGATGCTGCGCCACCGCCGCCGCCGCCGGAACCTGGTTCGCAGCTCCCGGAGCAAACCGCGCCTCCACAATGCTCAGCAACCCCGCCGGCTCCGTCGCCGTCATCTCAGCCAGTCGCCCCATCGCCGCCCCATCCTCCGGCCGCGCCATGTACGCCATATACGCCGCCGCCAGCCGCGCCGTCTCCGCCGCGCTCCCCGCATATTGGAACCGCCGCGGCGTCCACGCCACCGCATCCTGCGCCCGGAAGCTCCAGTCCGTCGTCACACCCAGCGGCGTCGGTGAATGGTACGGCGGCGTCGCCAGCTCGGCCGCATCATGCGCCCCCCGTGGCCCCTCCGGCAACACCCGCACCACCCACCCCGCAGCCGTCGCCTCCAGCCGGAATCTCATCCCCCCGCCAATCGCCTGTTCAAAGCTCTCCCCAGCCTTCACCGCCCCCTCAAAGCTCACCATGCGGCACCCTGCCTCCCCCCCAAGCCCAGCCGCCTGCGCCGGAACAGCCCCAACCAGCGTCGCTGCCACAGCCACCGCCGCAAACCATTCACTCTTCGCTATCCCACTGATTCTCATCACACTCAGCATCATCTCAGAATTCGCCACTCCCCTGCCGTATAACTTATTTCTATCTGCCCCATCGTTCCTGCTTTTACTCCACGGTTGCTTGTTTTGTTATCCGCCATATTCGATAAATTTATCTCGTACCACCAATTCATGCCGCAGTTGTGCTGGGCTACCCCGGGCCTCGCCGCAGCACTGCACCCGGAGTGAGATGAAGCCCTTCTGCTGTTCTCGCCTGCTCGTTCTTGCCACACTCTCCCTTCTTCCCGCTGCGGCCCACGCCCAGTCCCCCGCACCCGTCATCAACAACGGCGACAACGCCTGGATGCTCACCAGCGCCGCCCTCGTCCTCCTCATGACCGGCCCGGGCCTCGCCCTCTTCTACTCCGGCCTCGTCCGCCGCAAGAACGTCCTCGGCACCATGATGCAGTCCTTCGCCATGATGGCCGTCGTCACCCTCCTCTGGGCCTTCGTCGTCTGGTCGCTCGCCTTTAGCAGCGGCAACGCCTTCCTCGGCGGCCTCCACCAAGTCTTCCTCCACCACGTCGGCCTCGCCCCAGACCCGTTCTACTCCCCCACCATCCCCGCCCAGACCTTCATGGTCTACCAGCTCATGTTCGCCATCATCACCCCTGCGCTCATCGCCGGCGCCTTCGCCGAGCGCATGAAGTTCTCTGCCATGCTCCTCTTCAACACCCTCTGGGTATTCCTCGTCTACGCACCCATGGCCCACATGGTCTGGGGCAAGGGCGGCCTGCTCAACTTCTCCGCCATCGGCATGGGCCGTCTCGGCGGCTTCTTCCCCTCCCTCGACTTCGCCGGCGGTACCGTCGTCCACATCACCAGCGGCGTCTCGGCTCTGGTCTGCGCCCTCTACATCGGCAAGCGCGTCGGATACCCCCAGCGAGACATGCGTCCCCACTCGGTCGTCCTCAGCTTCATCGGCGCCTGCCTCCTTTGGGTGGGCTGGTTCGGCTTTAACGCCGGCTCCGCCCTCTCCGCCGGAACCCTCGCCACCAGCGCCTTCGTCAACACCCACTTCGCCGCCGCAGCTGCCGCCGTCGGCTGGTCCGCCGTCGAGTGGTTCAAGCGCGGCAAGGCCTCCGCTCTCGGCGCCATCTCAGGCTCCGTAGCCGGTCTGGTCGCCATCACTCCCGCCTCCGGCTTTGTCACTCCGATGAGCTCCATCTGGATCGGCCTCATCGCTGGCGCCTTCTGCTTCTTCATGGTCACCACCGTCAAGAACCTCTTCACCTACGACGACTCACTCGACGCCTTCGGTGTCCACGGCGCCGGCGGCACCATCGGTGCCATCCTCACCGGCGTCTTCGCCTGCTCTGCCATCAACCCCACCTACCGCAACGGACTCCCCACCGGCCTCTTCGAGGGCTACCCCAAACAACTCCTCTACCAGTTCGCAGGCGTGGCCATCGCTTGGACCATCGCCATCCTCGGCACCCTCCTCATCCTCTTTGTCGTGGACAAGACCGTCGGTCTGCGCCTCTCCGCCGAAGACGAGGAGACTGGCCTCGACCTCTCCCAACACGGTGAAGAGGGTTACGAGTTCGACATGGACGTGCGCTAATTCAGTCAGCCAACCCCGGCCGCCGCGCTAGAATGGTGGTTGGCCGGGCGTTAGCCGCCCCGCTGTAAGCCGGAGCCATCATGCAGAAGATCGAAGCCATCATCCAGCCCTCCAAGCTCGACGCCGTCAAGGACGCGCTCATCGAGCTCGGCGTTCAGGGCATGACCATCCTCGAGGCCCGCGGCCACGGCCGCCAGAAGGGCCACACCGAGACCTACCGCGGCCGCGAGTACTCCGTCGACCTCCTCCCCAAAATCAAGCTCGAAATGGTCGTCACCGACGAGCTCCTCGACAGCGTCATCGCCGCCATCTGTTCCACCGCACGTTCCGGCAAGATCGGCGACGGCAAGATCTTCGTCTCCCGCATCGACAACGCCATCCGCATCCGCAACGACGAGCGCGGCGACCTGGCCATCTGACCCGCCCCTCTTCTGCGGCCCATAACATTGCCTTATCGCTCTGTTTCCGCGCCGTACTCCGCCGTACACTGGCCTCAACCGAATCTGGAGGCGCAATCCCATGACCGGCACAGCTTCCCGCTCCCTTAGCCTGCGTGACTTCTACCAGCAGGGCATGGAGGAGATTCGCGCCCGCTTCCATTCCACCCAGTCCGCGCGCTCCGCCGGCCGTGAGGCCATCACCGCTCGCGCCCGCCTCGCCGACGAGCTTGTCACCCGCCTCTGGCGTCAATACTCCGTCCACGAGGCTCTCCAGTCCGGCGTCGCCATCGTCGCCGTAGGCGGATACGGTCGCTCCACACTCTACCCCTGCTCCGACCTCGACATCCTCTTCCTCCTCGACAACAACCGCACCGAGTCTCAGGTCAAGGACCCCATCCGCCGCATCACCCAGGAGATATGGGACTGCGGCCTCCGCGCCAGCCCCGCCACACGCCTGCTCTCCGAGTGCGATTCCCTCATCAGCGGCAACGCCGAGTTCACTCTCTCGCTGCTCGACCACCGCTTCCTCGCCGGCGACCGCAAGCTCTACGACCGCCTCGATCAGGAGACACTCCCCCGACTCCTCCAGCGCGAGCACCGCACCCTCATCAGCCGCCTCATCGAGCTCACCGAGGATCGCCACGCCAAGTACGCCCACACCCTCTTCCACCTCGAGCCCAACATCAAGGACTGCCCGGGCGGCCTCCGCGACCTCCACGTCTGCCAGTGGCTCACCACCCTCTACCAGATCGCCGCCGCCGCCCAGAAGCGCTCCCGCACCGAACCCGTCGGCCCAGCCGACTTCCAGCAAGCCGCCGACTTCCTCGCCACCGTCCGCTGCTTCCTCCACTACGCCCACGACCGTGACGACAATACCCTCTACTGGTCCGCGCAGGATTCCGCCGCCGCAGCTTCCCTCGGCCTCGGCGACCTCGGCGGCCGCATCGCCGACAGCAGCGTCTGGATGCGCGCCTTCTTCCGCAACGCCCGCACCATCTCCCGCCGCGCCAACCAGCTCCTCGAAGAGGCTCCTCTGCTCCGTGGTACATCCTTCGTCGACCAGCTCCGCCGCAAGAACAAGCGCATCCAGGCCGACGGCTACTACATCCAGCACGACCACGTCTTCTTCGACCAGCCCGCCACCCCGCGCTCCCCCGACCCCGTCACCGACCCCGACATCGTCCTCCATCTCTTCGAGGCCATCGCCCAGCATGGCTGCCAGATCTCCTCCGAGGCCGAGGACCGCCTCGAATCCGCCCTGCCCCACATCGCCGCCAACCTCGAGGAGGGCCCCGCCCTCTGGAAGCATCTGCGCAACATCCTCAACGGCCCCCACGCCGGTCGCGCTCTGCGCGCCATGCACGCCCTCGGCATCCTCGAGCTCATCGTCCCCGAGTTCCTCGGCGTGGACGCCCTCGTCATCCGCGACGCCTACCACCGCTACACCGTCGACGAGCACACCTTCGTCCTCATAGACACCCTCCACGCCCTCCCCACTCCGGCCGTCTCCACGTCCACCGGCCGTCCCAACCCTCTGCGCGAGTGGCAGTCGCGCTTCGGCGAACTCCTCAAGTCCCAGCCCCATCCCGAGCTTCTCTACCTCGCCGCACTCATGCACGACGTCGGCAAGGGCCGCGAGACACCCAACCACTGCACCGAATCCGCCCGCATGGCCAAGGACCTCTTCGCCCGCATGGACCTCGACGCCTACGAGGCAGGCATCGTCAACAACCTCATCGTCCAACACCTCGCGCTATCCAGCGCACTCCGCCGCGACATCTTCGACTCCGAGACCCTCCGCCTCGTCGTCGAGAAGATCGAGACCCCCGAGCAGCTCCAGCTCCTCACCCTGCTCACCTTCGCCGACATCGCCGCCGTCCACCCCGACGCCCTTACCCCATGGAAGGCCGAGAACCTCTGGAACCTCTACGTCGGCGCATCCAACTTCATGGACCGCACCGTGGACGAGGAGCGCGTCCAGTCCCGCGTCCACTCCGAGCTCATCCAGCGCGTCACCACCCTCGAGCCCGCCAGCTCGCAGGCCATCCGCGACTTCCTCCAGGGTCTGCCCCAGCGCTACCTACGCACCCACACCTCCGAGGAGATCCTCCAGCACTTCCACATGGCCTCGCGCCTCGTGCGCCCCGACGCCAAAGCCTCCGCAGACGACCTCGCCGCCGCCGTCGCCAAGGCCGTCGAGCTCGACCTCAAGCAGGCCATCCCGGTCAGCGAAATCACCCTCGTCGCCCTCGACCGCTCCCGCCTCTTCGCCACCATCGCCGGCGGCCTCTCCGCCTGGGGTATGGACATCGTCAACGCAGAGGCCTTCTCCAACGCCAACGGCGTCGTCGTGGACAACTTCTCCTTCATCGACCGCTTCCGCACCCTCGAGCTCAACCCCACCGAGCACAAACGCTTCCTCAAGAGCCTCAAGGACGCCCTCACCGGCGCCGTCCCCGTCGAATCCCTCCTCGAATCCCGTGCCCGCGGAGGCCGCCGCCGCACCCCCAAGGTCAAGGTTGAAACTCAGGTCAACTTCGACCAGGAGGCCAGCTCCCACAGCACCCTCCTCCAGGTCATCGCCCAGGACGTCCCGGGCCTGCTCCGCTCCATCTCCATCTCCCTCGCCGAACACGACTGCAACATCGAGGTCGCGCTCATCGACACCGAAGGCGAAACCGCCATTGACGTCTTCTACATCACCCGCAACGGCGAAAAGCTCGACAGCGCCCGCGCCGCCCAACTCCGCGACGACCTCATCGTCGCCATCGCCCAAAACCCCCTCTGAATTGGGTGCCCCACACAACGCGGTTCATGCGTTGTGTGGGATGTATCAACACAACTTTTGAAGATGTCATTCTGAGCGAAGCATCGAGCGCAGCGAGATGCGGAGTCGAAGAATCCAGAGTGCCTTCATGCCACCCATGCCGGTCTCCTTTCCTAACCGGAATGCGTCGCTTTTCTAACAGCTAATAGCTAGGAGCTAAAAGCTATACTGCTTCCATGCCCTGCTCCTTCATCACCTTCGAGGGCCTCGACGGCTCCGGCAAGACCACGCAGATGAAGCTCCTCGCCTCCTGGCTGGAGTCCCGCGGCCGCTCCGTCGTCATGACGCGCAACCCCGGCGGCACGCCCCTCGGCGAACGCCTCCGCGGCGTCCTCCTCGACAGCCGCACCGAGGCCTCACTCGGCCACATCTCCCCACTCGCCGAACTCGCTCTCATGTTCGCTGACCGCGCCCAGTCCATCGCCCAGATCATCCGCCCCGCCGTCGCCGCTGGCCAAGTCGTCCTCTGCGACCGCTTCACCGACTCCTCCGAGGCCTACCAGGGCGGAGGCCGCCAGCTCGGCTCCTCCACCGTCCTCGCCATCCACGCCGCCGTCTGCGAAAACCTCCAGCCCGACCTCACCCTCCTGCTGCTGCCGCCGCTCGATGTCTCACTTCCCCGCGCTCGCCGCCGCAACCAGCGCCACACCGAGCGCCACGGCGAAGACGAGAATCGCTTCGAGCGCGAAGGCGACGCCTTCTACTCCCGCATCCACGCCACCTACCTCGCCATCGCCGCCCGCGAGCCCGCCCGCGTCGCCCTCATCCCCGACGACGCCTCCATCGACGCCATCCACCAGAAGATCGTCTCCATCGTCGCCGCCAAGCTGGTGTTATAGCCGGATACCCCACAGCGCGCAGCGTTGTGGGGTATCCCTCCTTGAAATCGTCATCCTGAGCGGAGCATCGAACGCAGTGAGATGCGCAGTCGAAGGACCTGCTTCTCTACCCATGCCGCGTGACAGACACAAATTGCAGAATCCGTTTCTTGCTACCCTATCCCTGCAATGACTTCGTTTACCGACTTCCTCGGCAACGCCGCCGCCGTCCGCCAGCTTCGCGCCTCCGTCGCCTCCGGACGCCTCCCCCACTCGCTCATCCTCGCGGGCCCGCAGGGTGCTGGCAAATACACCCTCGCGCTCCTGCTCGCTCAGGCCCTCAACTGCGAGCAGCATCCCCGCACATCCGACGGCCTCGCTGACCTCTGCGGCAAGTGCTCCCACTGTGAACGCATCGCCGAATCCGCCGACCTCGACGCCCGCGTCGCCGAAGCCGTGGACGCTCGCGACGCTCTCCGCGAAGTGGACAAAAAAGAAACCCGCATCCTCATCCAGACGCACCCCGACGTCCTCGTGCTTCCACCCGACCCGCCGCAACTGATGATCAAAATCGGTCAGGTCCGCGCCCTCCTCGACCATGTCTACTACCGCCCCGCGCAGGGCGAACGCAAGGTCTACATCTTCACCTCCACCAACTTCATGAAGGAGGCCGCCAACTCCCTCCTCAAGGTTCTCGAAGAGCCGCCACCCTACGCGCACATCTTCATCCTGGCCGAAAACCCCGGCGAGCTGCTCCCCACCATCCGCTCCCGCTGCGGCATCGTCCGCCTCGGCGCCATCCCCGCCGCTGAAATCGAATCCACCCTCGCCATCCGCCGCCGCGATCTCAAACTCCACGAGCGCTCGCTCATCGCCCGCCTTGCGCAAGGAGCCATGGGCCGCGCCATCGCCTTCGACCTCGCCGCCTACACCGCCGCCCGCGCCGACGCCCTCACCCTCCTCGAGTACTCCCTCAACTCCCCCGACCACACCACCCTCTTCAAGATGACCGAGACCTACCGCGGCGGCGCCGACGGTGCCGTCAAGACCATCGCCCTGCTCCGCGCACTCTCCAGCCTGCTCGAAGACCTGCTCCTCATCCGCTCCGCCCAGCCCGACCTCGTCCGCAACACAGACATCGCACCCCGCCTCGCGCAGTACGCCGACTCCGTCACCTTCGATTGGATCGACTCCGCCGTCCGCGGTCTCGACGCCGTCGAATCCGGCATGCGCCGCAACCTCCTCCGCCCGCTCTCGCTGGACGCCTTCGCCTCGCAGTTGGTTGCGCGCTAGCCCCGCATCGCAGCTTTTGTTAATCTGTCCCGCACCGCCGTCCCCATCCCCACGTCCTCCGGCAGCGGAGCCACAATCATCGTCGCCCCTCGCGCATCCAGCTCCCGCAACCCCGCAAACAGACGTGCCGCCAACTCCTCCGGCTCGCTCCACCGTCCCCAGCGGTAAACCAATCCCTCCACCGCGCCAAACTCCTCTGGCAGCATCACGCCCACCGTCCCCGGAGATTCCTTCACCAGCCGCGCCATCCGCTCCACCCATGCCTCCAAACTCTCGCCCGCCAATCGCTCCACCAGCACAAGCATCGCCCGAGGCGCATAGTGCCTCATCCCCACGCCCGGCGACGGCAGCGACTCCGGCTTGCCGCGCCGAAGCTCCTCGGGAGCGTAGGCGGGCGCAATTTCAACCGGCGCAAACTCCCGCAGCATCTCCGCCGTCACCGCACCAGGCCGGTAGATGACGAGCCGCTCGCCCACCTCCACCACCGTGGACTCCACGCCCACCGTCGTCGCCCCTCCGTCCAGCACCGCGTCAATCCGCCCGTCCAAATCCTCCAGCACATGCGCCGCCGTCGTCGGACTCGTATGCCCAAACCGGTTCGCGCTCGGCGCCGCTATCGGAATCCCTGCCTCCGCCAACAACTCCAGCGCCGCCGCATGTCTCGGCATCCGCACCCCCGCCAGCCGCCGCCCCGCCGTCACCGCCGCCGGAACCACATGCCGCTTCGGCAGCAGCATCGTCAGCGGCCCCGGCCAGAACCGCGCCGCCAGCCTCCGGGCCAGCGCGCTCACCTCCACCACCTCGTGTGCCGCCTCCACGCTCGCCACATGCACAATCAGCGGATCCCAGTGCGGCCTCTGCTTCGCAACAAAAATCTTCTCCACCGCCGCTGCATCCAGCGCATTCGCCCCCAGCCCGTACACCGTCTCCGTCGCAAACGCCACCGTCCCGCCCCCGCGCAGCAGCTCCGCCGCCCGCGCCACATCGCCCCGCACATCCGCCCGCAATCGCAACGTCACGCCCATCCCTCCATCCTAACTGCCCTTGTCATTCTGGGCGTAGCGAAGAATCTCACTGCGCTCGTGCCGCTACAGATGCTCGTTGAGTAATTGATTTTGAACTGTCATCCTGAGCGGAGCATCGCGCCGCGAGGCGGGATGCGCAGTCGAAGGACCCAGAGGACGATAAGGTTGCCCGTACCGCGCGAACCGCTCTAACCAGAAAGCCAGTGTATTTGTCTTGAGCGAATGGCTAAGAGCTAACAGCAAAAGCCGTTCCCTGCTTCTATACTTCCCTCATGGCCGTCGAAATCGAGCTCAAGTTTCCCGTCTCCGACCCCACCGCGCTCGCCGCGCGCCTCCTCGAACTCGGCTGCACCGTCGTCACCCCCCGCACCTTCGAGTCCAACGTCCTGCTCGACACCCCCTCCCGCTCCCTGCTCAACTCCCGCCAGCTCCTCCGCCTGCGCCGCTACGGAGACACTTGGACCCTCACCCACAAGCTCCAGCCCGCCGACCCCCACCCCGACGACGTCCGCTACAAGCGCCGCATCGAAACCGAGACCACCGTCGCCGACGGCCCCGCCCTGCTGCGCGTCTTCGAATCCCTCGGCTACGCGCCCGTCTTCCGCTACGAAAAGTTCCGCACCGAGTTCGCAGACCCCGCCCATCCCCACGCCCACATTGTCCTCGACGAGACACCCATCGGCGCCTTCGCCGAACTCGAAGGCCCGCCCGACTGGATCGACCGCACCCTCGCCCGCCTCGGCGTCCCCCACTCCTCCTGCACCACCGAAAGCTACGGCCGCCTCTTCCTCGCCTGGAAGGCGCGCACCGGCTCCCCCGCCGAACATCTGACGTTTGATGACTGCCTGAGTCCTCAGTAAAGTTTCAGCTGTCATCCTGAGCGGAGCATCACGCCGTAAGGCGGGATGCAAAGTCGAAGGACCTGCTTCTAAATTCCCTGAATTATTTTGAGGTTGTCATCCTGAGCGAAGCATTGCGCTCCTGCGCAATGCGCAGTCGAAGGATCCAGAGGTCTTCGACTCCTGCCCATGCCGCTCGAACCGCTCTAACCAGAACGCCTTGTCTTTGCTAAAGGCTAAAAGCTAGTAGCTAACAGCTAGGCCTCGTTCGCCCCGTGGCACTTCTTGTACTTCTTCCCGCTCCCGCACGGGCACGGATCGTTCCGTCCCACCTTCTGCCCCGCCGTCCGCCGCTGCTGCACCTGCGCGGTGCTCGCATCACCGCCCGCCCGCCGCGCCGCCTCCAGCTCGCGTTCTTTCTTCCGCTTGAACTCCCGCTCCAGCTCGTCAATCGTCGAGGTCGGCGCCTTCACCGCAATCGGTATCGCTCCCGCACCGCTCTGCGCCCCCGCTTCCACTGCCCGCACCAGCACAGAAGTCACCGGCTGTCCGTCCGGCCCCAGTATCCGCAAATTGAACAGGATCCGCACCGTGTCCTGCTGGAACACGCGCATCATCTCCTCGAACATCTCAAAGCTCTCGCGCTTGTACGCCACCAGCGGGTCCTGCTGCGCATACCCGCGCAGCCCGATCCCCTCCTTCAGGTGGTCCATCGCCAGCAGATGGTCCTTCCACAAGCCGTCAATCACGCTCAGCATCACCATCCGCTCGTGGTGGCGCAACTGCTCCGCGCCCAGGATCTGCTCCTTCACCTCGTACCCGGCCTTCAGCTTCCCGTAGATCGCCTCGCCCAGTTCGTGACGGTTCAGCTTCTCCGCGTCAATCTCCTGCGAAAGGTCTCCGCCGAAGTTCCCCGCCAGCCCGCCGAACAGAGCCTTCAAATCCCACTGCTCCGGATGCACCTTCTCCGGGCAATGCTCCTCCAGCAGCGTGGACAGAATCTCCGTCACATAGTTCTCCAGCACCAGCTCCCGCTCCTCCACGCCCTCCAGCAGTTGCCGCCGCAATCCGTACACCGCCTCGCGCTGCTTGTTCATCACGTCGTCGTACTCCAGCACGTGCTTGCGCGATTCAAAGTTCTGCGACTCCACCGCCTTCTGCGCCGCCTCGATCCGCTTCGAGATCATCCGGCTCTCGATCGGCACGCCCTCTTCCATGCCCAGCCGCTGCAACAGCACGCTCACCCACTCCCGCGCAAAGATGCGCATCAAATCGTCTTCCAGCGACAGGAAGAACCGCGACGCGCCCGGATCTCCCTGCCGTCCCGCGCGCCCTCTCAACTGGTTGTCCACGCGCCGGCTCTCATGCCGCTCCGTGCCCAATATGTGCAGTCCGCCCGCGCCCACCACCGATTCATGGTCCTTCGCTGCGTCCGCCGCATACTTCGCAATCGCAGCGTCCCAATCCGCCTTCGCCGCCTCGTACTCCGCGCCCTGGTAGTAGAAGCGCAGGTTCCCCTCTGCCGCCAGCGGGGCAATCGCCCCCTCGGCCGCGTTCACCGCCCGCGCCGTCCCCTTCTTCACCATCTCCTGCTTGGCCAGAAAGTCAGCGTTCCCGCCCAGCAGGATGTCCGTGCCGCGCCCCGCCATGTTGGTCGCGATTGTCACCGACCCCAGCCGTCCGGCCTGCGCCACAATCTCCGCCTCGCGCTCGTGGAACTTCGCGTTCAGCACCACGTGCCGTATCCCCTTGCGCTTCAGGATCTCGCTCAGCAGCTCGCTCTTCTCGATCGAAGTCGTGCCCACCAGCACCGGCTGCTTCGCCTCGTTCAGCGCCGCAATCTGCTCCGCCACCGCGAAGTATTTCTCCTTCGACGTCCGGTACACCATGTCCGGGTTCTCGATGCGCAGCATCGGCTTGTTCGTCGGAATGACCACGATCTCCAGCTTGTAGATCTTGTCGAACTCCGCCGCCTCGGTCTCCGCCGTGCCCGTCATGCCGCTCAGCTTCTTGTACATGCGGAAGTAGTTCTGGAAGGTGATGGTCGCCAGCGTCTGGTCCTCCTTGCGGACCTGCACGCCCTCCTTGGCCTCCACCGCCTGGTGCAGCCCGTCGCTCCACCGCCGCCCCGGCATCAGCCGTCCCGTGAACTCGTCCACGATGATGACCTCGCCGTCCTTCACCACGTACTGCACGTCGCGCTTGTACAGCGTGTGCGCCTTGATGGCCGTCTCCACGTGGTGCTTCATGTCCCAGTTCTCCGGGTCGGCGATGTTCCCGATGCCCAGCAGCTTCTCGATCTTCTCCCACCCCTCGTCCGTCACCGTGATGGCCCGCGCCTTCTCGTCCACCACGTAGTCGCCGCTCCATGTCTTGGTCTCGACGGTCTCAATCAGTTCGCCCATCTCCAGCCGCGGCACGATCACGTTCGCCTTCGCGTACTTGTCCGTCGTCTGCTCCGTCGGCCCGCTGATGATGAGCGGCGTCCGCGCCTCGTCAATCAGGATGGAGTCCACTTCGTCCACGATGCAGTAGAAGTGTCCGCGCTGCACGCACTGTTTCAGCTCGAACTTCATGTTGTCGCGCAGGTAGTCGAACCCGAACTCGTTGTTCGTCCCGTACGTGATGTCGCTCCCGTAGGCATCCCGCCGCTGCTCGTCGCTCAGGTCGTGCACAATCACGCCGACGGTCAGGCCCAGAAAGCCGTAGATCTTCCCCATCCACTCCGCGTCACGCTTGGCCAGATAGTCGTTGACCGTCACCACGTGCACGCCGCGCCCCGCCAGCGCGTTCAGGTAGCAAGGCAGCGTGGCCACCAGCGTCTTGCCCTCGCCCGTCTTCATCTCGGAGATTTTGCCCTGGTGCAGCACCATCCCGCCAATCAACTGCACGTCAAAGTGACGCATCCCCACCGCGCGCCGCCCAGCCTCGCGCACCACCGCAAACGCCTCCGGCAGCAGCTCGTCCAGCGCCTCGCGCTCCGCCGCCAGAATCGCTTCCTTGTCCTCCAGCCCCTCGCGCTTGGCCGCAATCCGCGCCCGGAACTCCTCCGTCTTGGCGCGCAGCTCCGCGTCGCTCAGCGCCTGTATTGCAGGCTCCAGCGCGTTGATGGCCGCCACCACGGGCAGCAGCTTCTTGATGGCACGCTCGTTGCTCGTGCCGAAGATCTTGGCTAGCAGTTGATTGAACAAATCCAGGGCTTCCTTCGCGCAGATAGCTTCACACGTGCGCTCCTATCTAGTTTACTTGAGCCGCGTTGCGGGCGTCAGCGTAGCGGGAGCCCGCAGGCGAAATCACGCCGCAGCTTTAGCGTAGGCGGACGCCGCGTTGCATGTGTGTGGAGCGCCTACGCTCTCGGGTGCGTCTTCTCGTAAACCTCCTGCACCTGCCCCACCGTCAACTGCGTATATCTCTGCGTCGTCGAAAGCCGCTCATGCCCCAACAACTCCTGAATGGATCGCAGATCCGCCCCCGCCTCCAGCAAGTGCGTGCCGAACGCATGACGTAGCGTGTGCGGATGCACATCCGCCGGCAGCCCCCGCGCCGTCGCAATCCGCTTCACAATCCTCCCCACGCTCCGCGTCGTCAGCCGCCCCGTCCCGCGCATCCGCGCATTCAGCAGTAGCGGCCCGTCCTTCTCCATCGCCCCGCGCCCCGCCAACTTCAATCGCTCCGCACGCTCCGGCAGATACGCCCGTATCGCCTCCGCCGCCGCATCCCCCAGCGGAACCCCCCGCTCCTTCCTGCCCTTGCCCCGCACCCGTATCGCCTCGTTCTTCCAGTGCACATCCCCCACATCCATCCCGCACAGCTCCGCATTCCGAATCCCGCACCCATACAGCAACTCAAAGATCACCCTGTCCCGCGCCGCCCAGCCAATTTCCATATCGTCTTTCCCAGACTCTCCGTCTCCCTGTCTCGCTGACTCGCTGACTCGCTGACTCGCTGCCTTGCTTCCCAGCCCATCCACCACGCGGTTCAGCTCCTCCGCGCTCGGCACCCGCGGCAGATGCTTCGGCAGCTTCGGCGTCGCCACCAGCACCGCCGGATTCTGCTCCACCCGCCCCTCCCGCGCCAGCCACTTGAACCAGCTCCGTATCGCCGCCAGCGCCCGCGCCGCGCTCGCCCGTCCCAGCCCCCGCTCGTACAGCTTGCCCAGATACGCGCGTATCTGCGTATGCTCCACATCCCGCACACCCACGCCATCGCCTAAAAACTCCGCAAACTCCCGCAGCTCCCGCCCATATGCACGCAGCGTGTGCTCGCTCGCCCCGCGCTCCGCACCCATCACCCGCAAGTACTCCTCCACCGCCTTGACCAACGCAGTCTTCTTCATTCAGTGCTCTCCCGCTCCGCCAATCGCGACGCCCGCGCGCTCCCCCGTGGATGATGCATCCGCACCACCCGCTTCAGCCTGTCCAGCGCCACATGCGTGTACACCTGCGTCGTCGCAATATCCGCATGACCCAGCAGCGTCTGCACACTTCTCAAATCAGCCCCATGCTCCACCATGTGCGTCGCGCAACTGTGCCTTAACTTGTGCGGACTCGCCGTCTTATCCGCGCGCTTCACCATCTCCCAAACCCACTGCCGCGTCAGCGCCTGCCCCCGCGCGCTCAAAAATAGATTCCCCGCCGCCGCCCCGCGTCGCTTCCCCACCGTCGCCGCCAGCTTCGGCCGCCCCTCCTTCGCATACCGCTCCAGAGCAGCCACCGCCTTCGCCCCCAGCGGAACAATCCTCTCCTTGTCGCCTTTTCCCCGCACCTGCACCCGCGCCACATCAAAGTGCACATCCATCTCCCGCAGATCCACCACCTCGCTCACCCGCAACCCGCCCGCATACAGCAGCTCCAGAATCGCCGCATCCCGCAGCGCCCGCGCATCCGCTCCCCGCTTGTTCGCCGGATGCTCCGCCACCAGCGCCGCCCGCTCCAGCATCTCCGTCACTTCGCTCTCCGCCAGCGACTTCGGCAGCACCTTCCACGCCGCCGGCGACTCCAGGTTCACCGTCGGATCCTTCGCAATCCGCTTGTCCTTCAGCAGCCATCGGTAGAACCCCCGCCAGCAGCTCAGCTTCCTCGCAATCGAGCGCGACTCGTTCCCGTTCCGCCGCAACTCCTGCATCAGTTCGCTGATGCCCGTCTGCTTCGCCGTCATCAGCGTCGAGTTCGTGCGCTCCAGAAACTCCGCCAGTTGTTCCAGGTCCCGCCGGTACGCCGCGCAGCTCAGCGGACGCAGCCCCTTCTCCACCTGCAGGTAGCTCTCATACTCCTGCGCCAGCCGCACGTCGTTGGCCGATTTTCGCACCGCGCTCCCCATGCCTCATTATCAGACCTTCCGCTACCAGTAACTCCCTTCGATTCCATCATTTCCGTGTCTCACTATGTACCATCCTTGATTCCCTTGTTCACGCATCTTTTACACGGAATGAGCGAAAATATTAGTGTGACCCGATTAGCATCATCCACGCATTCGGCGGCCTCTCAGCCCATTCCCTCGGGCGTAAGCCGCCTCGCCACGGCCGACTTCTTCGCCGCCGCGCTCCGCCCCGTCCCCAAGGTCGCCGTCTTCGACTGCGACGGAACACTCTGGAGCGGCGACGCCGGCTCCGGCTTCATGAACTGGTCCTTCAACAGCGGTCTCCTCAGCCGCGAGGCCACCGACTGGCTCGACGAGCGCCACCGCGCCTACCGCCGCGGAGATGTCTCCGAGCTCACCATCTGCGGCGAGATGGTTCAGGTCTACGACGGCCTCCGCGACGCCGAGATGCGCGCCGCCGCCGCCGCCTACTTCTCCGGCCACGTTCAAAAGAACATCTTCCCCGAGATGCAGCAGCTCGTCGCCACCCTCCAGGGTCTCGGCACGGAGATATGGGCCGTCAGCTCCACCAACCACTGGGTCATCGAGGAGGGCGTCCGCCGCTTCGGCATAGACTCCGGCCACGTCCTCGCCGCCTGCGTCGAAATCACCCACGGCATCGTCACCCGCCGTCTCCTCGACGTTCCCACCGACGAGGGCAAAGTCGCCAGCCTGCGCCGCGTCGGCGTCACCCGCCCATGCGTCGTCTTCGGCAACTCCGTCCACGACGCCGCCATGCTCGCCACCGCCGCCCGCCCCTTCCCCGTCAATCCCTCCGACCTCCTCGTCGCAGAATCCCTCCGCCGCGGCTGGCCCATCTACTTCCCCGCCTCCGTCGAACCTCCCTCCGCATAATCGGCGCTCCCATTCATCGCGTTCTTTGCGATGAGGGGGAATCTTCGCGCCCTGCGCGAACCGCCTTTGCCCTTGCTTGTGCCGTCATCCTGCATTTCGGCTTGCTGGCGTTACACTAGTACCGCCATGAACTCCAGCACGCCCCAGCACGGTAACTCTTCCCGTGCCACCGCCCGAATCCTCCGCATGGTCACCGCAGGCCTCATCGTGCGCGCCTCTGCAGAGGGCGGCCACGAGGTCTTCGTCTGCCAGCGTCGCCCTGACCAGGCCATGGCTCTCAAGTGGGAGTTCCCCGGCGGCAAACTCGAGCCCGGCGAATCCCCCGCTCAGGCCCTCGCCCGCGAACTCGACGAGGAGCTCGGCGTCCGTGCCTCTATCGGCCCGCTCTTCTTCCGCGTCCGCCACCGCTATCGCAACGGCGGTGCCGTGGACATCCAGTTCCTCGCCGTCACCGCCATCGCAGGCACCCTCACCAACCGCATCTTCCACGACATGCGCTGGGTTCCGCTCGCTGGCCTCCCCGCCCTCGACTTCCTCGCCGCAGACGTCGGCCTCGTACGCGGCCTCGCCGCCGGCAAGTTCTCCCTCACCCCCACCACATTCACCGAATAGTTTTTTGCGCGCGCCGCCCCCTGCCGTGCGGCCGTCAGCGCCGCGTCCGCCCCTACGACCCCGGCATCAACAGCATCGCCACCGACAGCCCGATGATCACGATGGCCGTAATCCACGCTATTCCGTTGAAGATCGGCCCGTTCGTCCACTTCCCCATCAACTCATGCTTGTTGATCAGCACCAGCATGAAGATCATCACCACCGGCAACAGCACCCCGTTCAGCACCTGCGACAGGATGATCACCTTCACCAGCGGGAAGTTCGGGATCAGCACCATCCCCGCCCCCAGCGCGATCAGCAGCGTGTACAGCCAATAGAAGAACGGTGCCTCATGCCACTTCTTGTCCAGACCGCTCTCCACGCCCAACCCCTCGCACACCGTGTACGCCGTCGAAAGCGGCAGCACCGACGCCGAAAAAATGCTGGCGTTGAACAGCCCCACCGCGAACAGGATGAACGCGTACTGCCCCGCCACCGGACGCATCGCGCTGGCCGCGTCCGCCGGCACCGAGATCGGCCCTGCCCCGTGCGCGTACAGCGTCGCCGCGCACGCCACGATGATGAACCACGCCACGATGTCCGTGAAGAACGAGCCCACAATCACGTCAATCCGCGTCTCGTTGTACTTCTTCAACGGCTGCCCCTTGTCCACCAGCGAAGCCTGCAGGTAGAACTGCATCCACGGCGCAATCGTCGTCCCGATCACCCCGATCACCAGGTACACATACCCGTGCTGGTGCCACACGCTCTCCGCCGGCAGCTTCACCGTCTCCACAAACGCGCGATGCCAGTCCGGCGCCGCCTGCACCCCCGCCATGATGTACGCGATGTACACCGCGCTGGCGATCAGGAAGATCTTCTCCACGCTCTTGTAGTCGCCCTTCACCACCAGCGCCCACACCAGCACCGCGCAGATCGGCACGCTGATGTACTTGCTCAGGTGGAACAGCTCCATGCTCCCCGCCACCCCGCAGAACTCCGCCACCACGTTCCCGAAGTTCACGATCACCAGCAGCGCCATCACCACCATCGTGATGCGCAGCCCGAACTCCTCGCGGATCAGGTCGCTCAGCCCCTTGCCCGTCACCACTCCCATCCGGGCGCACATCTCCTGCACCACGATTAAAGCCGCGGTGATCGGAATCATCGTCCACAGCATCGTGTACCCGAACTGCGCACCTGCCTGCGAGTAGGTCAGGATGCCGCCCGAATCGTTGTCCACGTTGGCCGTGATGAACCCCGGCCCCAGAATGGCCAGCATCATCAATATGCGGACTCGCCAGCGTCGCCACCAATTCATCCGCACTGTCTTCCTCCGGCCCTGAGGCGCGCGGCGATTCGCTGTTCCAGCCGCGCATCGCGCCTCTTCATATTTCTTCTACATGTCGTTGGCTTGTGCCGTTCGTTGGGGGAGCCGGTCCCGCGCTCCGCTTTCCGTCTCGCACGCCCGCGCCGGAGCGTACCCGCATACCATATCCATCTCCAGTTTACCCTCGCCCCGCCGCCCGCAACGCATGAATACTCTCTAAAATCCTCCTCACCTGTCCGTCATTGTGGTATCCGCTCTCCTTCGCCCGCCGCGCCCCAGCCGCTGCGATCCGCTCCCGTGCCGCCTCGTCCCCCAGATACCTCTGTATCTTCGCCGCGCACTCCTCCACACCATCAAAAAACACCGCCTCCTCGTCCTCCACGAACCGCTCCGCGTGCCCTCGGCTCCGCTCCGCCAGCAGAAACCCGCCGCACGCCGCTATCTCGAAGCTCTTGTGCGCAAACTCGTCCTCGTTGCTGTGCGTCAGAAAGCTCAGGTTGATCTTCGACCGCCAGATAGCCTCGCGGTACTCGTCCCCGTACACCTCGTCCCCCGCCCATAGCTCCGCCAAATCCTCCGCCCGCATCCGCTTCTCCCACAGCCGCCGCGTCCCGTTCACCGCCACCGCCACTTTGAACTCCCGCTTCACCCGCAGCAGGAACTCCGGTCGGTCGTCATACGGTGAGCCGATAAAACTCACTCCGCGCGTCCTCTCCCTGTCGCTCCACCCCGCCGGGGGCGGATAGTGCAGCGTCTGCTCGTACGCCGTCTGTATCTTCAGCACATCCCGCGCCCCGCGCTCCTTGTAGTCCACTATGTTTCGGTCGCGCTGCACTACATGCAGGTCGTAGTGCGGAATGCACCGCATGTACAGCTTCCATCCCGGATCCCCTCGCCTCCCAAACGGATTGTCAATGCTGTAATTCACCACCGTGCAGCCCAGCGCGCGCAGCTTTTCCAGCGTCGCAGGCCTCACCAGCAGCAGTTTGTCCCCCCACACCACATCCGGCCTTGCCTTCTCGGCTGCCTCCAGCAGATCCCGGTTGAACCGTCCCGCAATCGGCCCCCATCCCGTTGCCGTCGCCAGCCTCCATCCCAGCTTCCCATACATACCGCCGCCGCCTACCCACCGCTCCATCGGCAGCCGTACCACCTCATGCCCCGCACGCTCCAGCGCCCACAGCCGATGCAGCGCGCTCTCCCGCTCCCCCAGCGGTGCCGCGTACAGTATCTTGAGCTTCCCCGCCATCCACCCGCGCCTAGCGCTGCTCCTGCAGCAGCGCAATCACCTGTTCGGCGTGTACCACGCCCTCCAGCTTGTTCTCGCGGTCCACCACCGCCAGCGAACGCAGGTTGTACTTGTCGAACAGCTCCACCATATCCCGCGCCCTCTCATCCGCCGCGCAGCTCACAAAGTTCGGCTCCGCCAGGCTCTCCAGCGCGGTCTCCGGCGTCGCCAGCAACAGCCGCGTCAGCGGTACCATCCCGCCCAGCCTCCCTTCGCCGTCCAGCAGGTATATCTCGCTGATCGGGTCCGTATCCCCCTCGAACTCCCGCAGCGCACGCACCGCGTCCGCCACTGTCGACCCCGCCTTCGCGCTGATGAAGTCCGTCGTCATGTGTCCGCCGGCCAGGTCGCTGTCGTACTCCAGCAGCTCCCGAACCTCCTCGCGCTCCTCCGGCTCCATCTCCTCCAGAATCTCGTCGCTCTTCTCCTCCGTCAGCTCGCCCAGCAGATCCGCCGCCGCCGCCGGATCCATCTCCTCCACAATGTCCGCGATCTGCTCCGCGTCCATCGACTCCACCAGCGACTTCTGCAGCTTCGGCTCCACCTCCTCCAGAGTCTCCGCCGCCGTCTCCTCGTCCAGGCTCGTAAACACCGCCGCCCGGTCCGCCGGCGCCAAATCCTCCAGAATGTCCGCAATGTCAGACGGATGCATGTTCGACAGCCGCGCACTCTCGATCTTCAGCTTCACCCGCCGCTCGGGGTTGCTCTCAATCAGGTTCACGAACCCCCACGGTATCGAGTTCGCGCCCACCTTCGTCGCCACCGTGTTCACCAGCCCCGCCGGCAGCCCCTTCAGCATCCGCCGCAGAGCGCCTCGCGCCCCAATCTCCACCTCCGACAGCCGCAGCTTCAGCCCCTCGGCGTGCTCCAGCTCCCACACCAGGTCAATGTCGTTCGCGCGCACCACCTTGCGCCCGTGCACGTCAATGATCTGCTGATCCAGCAGGTCCCGCACCAGCATCAGCGTGTTGTCGCCCGATGTCTGCTGCTTGCCATCCTCGCCCGGCCCCGGCAGCGGCTTCATCTCGTACGGCTCGCCCGCCTGCCCCTCCCGCAACTGCAACGCGCCCGACGCCGTACGCACAATCGCACCCACCGCCGCACGCCGCAGCTTGCCCCGTTCCGCCCCGCCCGTCAGTTTGTAGAGAATCGCGTCCACGTGCCCGGTGTCCACGCTGGAGTCCACCGTCAGTTCGCGCACCCGCCCCACCACCCGCCCGCTGGAGTCCACCACCGGTGTACCCAGCATCGCCGACAGCGTCGTATGGATCGCGTGTACCGTGTCCTTGCTCATCCCTTGCAGTCTACGCAACTCCGCCGCCCCTTGCATCCCCCCGCCCGGAAATTCATCCTCCATCGGTCGCTGTTCCGGGTGTCATTGACTTTTCCACATCCCCGAAAGCACACTGCCTTTGGCGGTGTTTTCCTCCATGCAGCACTCCAATCCATCCCGCACCACCCTCTCGCTCGCCTCCACGCTCGACAGCGTCAACACCGTCGAGCGCACCGCCTACGAGTTCGCCGCCAGCGCAGGCTTCCACGCCGACGACCTCGGCAACATCTCCCTCGCCGCTCGCGAGGCCGCTGCCAACGCCGTCCTCCACGGCAACCGTCAGGATCCCGCCAAGCTCCTCGACGTCTCCCTCGAATCCTCCCCCGACGCCCTCACCATCCGCGTCGCCGACCAGGGCTCCGGCTTCGACCACGACTCCATCCCCAACCCCGTCGCGCCAGAGAACATCCTCCGCCAGTGCGGTCGCGGCATCTTCCTCATCCGCACCTTCGTCGACGAGCTCCGTTTCCGCAACCTCCACCCAGGCACCGAACTCACACTCGTCAAATACCGCAACCAAAACGGCTCAAAAGGGTAATTGTTTCAAATATTTAACGACTTTCCGCCACCGGGCGCTTGCATCCCCCAAGCACCCTCAAGCATCCTTTAGGTAGACACCCAACCCGGCCCCACGGCCGGCTGCAAGCAAGGAGAACGTACCGTGAGCATGAAGATCGCATCCCGCGACGTCAACGGCGTCACCATCCTCGACCTCAGTGGCCGCATCACGCTCGGCGAAGGCAGCGTCCAGTTGCGCGACACCGTCCGCTCCCTCGTCGCCAAGGGCAACAAGAAAATCATCTTCAACCTGGCCGACGTCAACTACATGGACTCCTCCGGCCTCGGCGAACTCGTCACCGCCTACACCTCTCTCAAGAACCAGGGCGGAGAGCTCAAACTCATCAACCTCACCAAGCGCATTCAGGACCTCATGCAGATCACCAAGCTGGTCACCGTCTTCGACATCAAGGACACCGAAGCCGCCGCCCTCGCCGCCTTCTAAAAGCACCACAACCACGCACAAGAAGGCCGCCCCAACCGGGACGGCCTTTTGCTTGCTTTGGCAACAATCTAGTTGTTGAAGTTCACCTTCGGCGCTTCCTTCGACTCTGCGCTCCCCTTGTAGTACTCGTTCTTCGCCTGGAAGCCCGCCATCCGCGCCCACACGTTGTTCGGGAACATCCGCACGTAGTTGTTGTATGCCTCCAGCGCCACGTTGTACCGCTCGCGCTCCACGGCGATGCGGTTCTCCGTCCCCGCCAGCTCGTCCTGCAGCCGCATAAACTGCTCGCTCGACCGCAGCACCGGATAATTCTCCTGCAGCCGCTGTATCGGCAGCAGCGCCAGGCTCAGGTTCTGGTTCGCCGTGATGCTCGCCCCACGGCTCTGCGCCGCCATCACGCCCGCGCGCGCGTTCGCAATGTTGGTCATCACGGTGGACTCCTCCTTCACGAAGCCCTTCACCGTCTCCACCAGATTCGGAATCAGGTCCAGCCGCCGCTGCTGCACCACGTCCAGTTGCGAGTACGTCCGGTCCACATCGCCGCTCAACTGCACCATCTGGTTGCGCGCGCCCACGTAGCTGCCAAACACCATCAGCGCCGCCACCACCAGCACCGCTACCACTCCCAGTCCAATGATCGTTCCCTTTTTCATTCCACTTTCCTTGTTGCCTTCAATGATTTGATTCCCCATCGTTCTTCCTCGCTTCACCTAAACAAAACTGTCTCGCAGCACCTACCAGCCCCCGCCCGCGCCGCCGCCGCCGCTCATCCCTCCGCCGAACCCGCCAAATCCGCCACCACCGCCGCCAAATCCTCCCCCACCTTCACCGTCGCCGAATCCCCCGCGCCCACCACCGCCGCCGCTCAACGCCATCCCCAGCAGCATCCAAATCAGCCCGTTCGGCCCCGCGTGCGACAGCGCAAACAGCAGCACCCCCAGCACCAGCAATCCGCCAATCGCGCCCATCACCCGCTGCGCCGGCGTCAATTGCACATTCAGCGTCTCGCCCTGCATCTCCGCCGGAACCGACTGCAGCGTCACGCCCGCATCCTGCGCCACCACCTGCGCAATCTGCCCCACGCCCAGCTCCACCGCGCCGTCGTAGTCCCCCGCCCGCAAATCCGGAATCATCGCCCGCCCGATGTCGCCCGCCTTGGCGTCGTTCAGCGCGCCCTCCAACCCGTACCCCACCTCAATCCAACGCTTCCGGTCCTGCACTGCAAACACCAGCAGCACGCCGCGGTCCGTACCCTTCGGCCCCACGCCCCACTTCGCAAACAGATGGTTGGCAAACTCCTCGATCGGCTCGCCCTCCGTCGTCTTCACCACCGCCACCGCAATCTGCGCCTTGGCCTGCTGGTCCACCTCCGAGCACAGCCCGTTGATCTTCCCCACCGCCTCCGCGCTCAGCACTCCAGCCGTGTCGGTCACATACCCCGCCGGCTGCTTCGGCAGGCTGTCCACGGTCTCCGCCCGCGCGCACACCACCGCCGTGCACACAGCCCCTGCCAGCGCCAACGCCCGTACTGCCTGTTTGACCATCACCTGCATTCTACCTGTCCCCTGTGAATCCCCGTTCATCCCGCTCGTTTATCCTGAGCCTTGTGAACCTGCCTGAACTCCCCCAGCCTCCCATCGCCCGCCGCGAACCCCGCGCCACCGCCCTCCACGGCCACACCCTCGCCGACGACTACGCCTGGCTCCGCCACAAATCCCCCGAGACCCTCGCCTACCTCGCCGCCGAGAACGACTACACCGCCGCCCTCACCGCGCCACTCCAGCCCCTCGCAGACTCGCTCTACTCCGAGATGCTCTCCCACATTCAGGAGACCGATGTCTCCGTCTCCTACCGCATGGGCGACTTCTTCTACTACACCCGCACCACCCAGGGACTCCAGTACCCCATCCACTGCCGCCGTCCCGCACCCAACGCCGCACCAGACTCCCCCGACGACCCCACCCTCCCCGAGCAAATCATCCTCAACGTCAACCATCTCGCCGAAGGGGAAAGTTACATGTCCCTCGGCGCCATCGCCATCTCGCCAAATGGCCAACTTCTCGCCTTCACCACGGACAACACCGGCTTCCGCCAGTACACGCTCCACATCCGCGACCTCAGCAACCCCGCCGCGCCCGACCAGACCCAACTCGCCCAGCGCGTCGGCTCCCTCGCCTGGGCCGCAGACTCCCGCACCCTCTTCTACACCGTCGAGGACGAGGCCACCAAGCGCCAGCATCAACTCTTCCGCTTCGACGTCCCCACACCCGCACCCCACACCCTCGTCTTCGACGAGCCCGACGAGCGCTACAACATCGCCATCACCAAAACCCGCGACGCCGAGTATCTCCTCCTCGAGATCGGCAGCCACATCACCTGCGAGACGCGCCTGCTCCCCGCCGCCACACCCACCGCAGACTTCCGCGTCGTCGCCCCCCGCCACGAGGGGCAGGAGTACTTCCTCGACCACCGCGACGGCCACCTCCTCATCCGCGTCAACGACGCCGGCCGCAACTTCCGCCTCGTCACCGCGCCCGTCGCCTCGCCCGACCGCCTCCACTGGCGCGAACTCATCCCCCATCGCAAGGACGTCCCCCTCGAGGACTTCGACGTATTCGCATCCTTCCTCGCCATCACAGAGACGCATGCAGGCCTCGCCCACCTCCGCATCTTCCCGCTGGCTCCAACACCCGAAATAACGCTCGGCCCAGCGCAGGACATCACATTCCCCGAGCCCGCCTACACCGCATCCGCACACATCAACCGCGTATTCTCATCCACCCGCTTCCGCTACCAGTACCAGTCGCTCGTCACACCCGCGTCCGTGTATGAGTACGACACCGCCACCGGCGCCACCACGCTCATCAAGCAGCAGGAGGTCCCCGGCGGCTTCGACCGTTCCCTCTACGCCTCCGAGCGCCTCCACGCCACCGCCCACGACGGCACTCTCATCCCCGTCTCCATCGTCTATCGTCGCGACACCTTCCAGCGCGGCCAGAACCCCCTCTACCAGTACGGCTACGGCTCCTACGGCTACGCGCTCCCCATCGGCTTCTCCCCCGCGCGCCTCGCCCTGCTCGACCGCGGCCTCGTCCTCGCCTACGCCCACATCCGCGGCGGCGGAGACCTCGGCGACACCTGGCACGACGACGGCAAGATGATGCGCAAGCACAACACCTTCACAGACTTCATCGCCGTCACCGAACATCTCACCGCCAACGGCTACGCCGACCCTGCCCGCGTCGCCATCGAGGGCGGCTCCGCCGGCGGTCTCCTCATGGGCGCCGTCGCCAACCTCCGCCCCGCACTCTACCGCGCCGTCGTCAGCCACGTCCCCTTCGTGGATGTTATGAACACCATGCTCGACGCAACGCTCCCCCTCACCGTCCCCGAGTACGAGGAGTGGGGCAACCCCAACCAGCGCGCCGCCTTCGAGTACATGCTCAGCTATTCGCCCTACGACAACCTGCGCGCCGCCGCCTACCCCGCCATGCTCGTCAAGACCAGCCTCAACGACTCGCAGGTCATGTTCTGGGAGCCCGCCAAGTACGTCGCCAAGCTCCGCACCCTCAAGACCAACCCCGAACGTCCCCTCCTGCTCCACATCAACATGGACGCAGGCCACGGCGGCGCCTCCGGCCGCTACGACTACCTGAAAGAGATCGCCTTCGACTACGCGTTTATGCTTTCCGTGCTTTCCGCACAGCGATGAAAGATTGAACGTATAAGAACGTCAGCACTCCGCAGATAATCCCCATCGCCAGCTCTTCCTTCACCGCAGGGCTGCTTAACACCAATCCATGCATTGCCACCCGCGCCAGCGGAAACACGCAGCCAATCAACGCCACCAGCACAGCCACATGCATAATCGCCATGCGCCGCTTCTCATTGTCGCTGCGCGCCAGAATGCCCAGCCCCAGCAACGCCAGACCGAACCACACCGGAATCAGCGCCGTCGGATGCCCGCTCCCCGTCAGGATGAAGAACACCACTCCCAGAATCATCAGCAACACCGAAAACCGTATCGTCACGTATGCCATTCCATTCCTCCGTTTGAATACTACTTCAATGCTTCGTTTTTGAGAGAGACCGCCACATCCTCCGGCTTCCAGTCGTTGCTCGGATACCACGCCACCAGTTTCCCGTCTTTGCCCACCACCAGCGTCGAAAGCGAGTGCATCATCATCCCGCCCTCGCCCCCCGTCACGCCCACGTTGAACCAGTGCAGCACATCGTCCAGGTCCTTCTTCTCCGGCGCGGCAAAACTCCAATGCGCAAAACTCTTGCCCACATACGGCAAACCGTACTTCCGCAGCACCGCCGGCGTGTCATGCTCCGGATCGAAGCTCACACTCAGCAACTGCGTCTTCGCATACACTCCCGCATCCGCCGCCAGCCGCTGGTCAATCTGCTCGAAGTTCGCGCTCATCCGCGGACAGTAATCCGGCATATTGCACCGCGTGTAGATAAACGTGATCAGCAGCGCCTTCCCCTTGAACTGCGCCAAGTGGATTGCCCGCCCGTCCTGGTCCGTCAGCTTGAAGTCCGGCACAGCATCCCCCATCCGCGGCACATGGTAGTTCGCCAGCGGAGGATAGTCCGGCTTTCCCTGCTCCACAATCACGATGTCCACCAGTTGCGCGTCGTGGAATCCGCCCTCGTCCTGCACCGTCCGTATCCGCGCCGTGATCACATCCCCCGTATGCAACTCGCTCAGCGTCTCCGGCTGCGCCAGCTTGTACGGCATCGTCATCGCGTCCATGAAGCCCGGTATCTCCCCCGCGTCCAGCATCACCTCGCCCGTCTGCGGCAGCGTGGACACCACTTTGCCCCGAACCTGGAAGTACACCACGTTCCCCGCCACGGCCTTTGCACCGTTCTTGTGGCATCCCGCCACCGACGCCAACACCACCACGCACACCACCATCGCCATCCACGTCTTCACCACGTCTCCTCCATCGGAACTCCACCATTTCACCACACTTTACCCACGCGGAATCCACCTCCATCCGCGCCATTGCCGCGCAATCGCCGCGCATAATTTCCAGAACCCTCCGCGGCGTATAACGGACGGGATGCCGCTTCCGCCACTCCACACCGAGGTTCTCGCCGCTCTGGATCGCGGCGCACTCGTGCTCGCGGCCAACCAGCGCGCCGCCCGCGCACTCGCCGCCGTCCACGCGCATCACATGGCAGCTCAAGGTCTTACGCTATGGCAGCCCCCCGCTCTCTACGCCCTCGACGCTTGGGCCGAACAACAATGGCAGCGCCTCCTCATCTCCGGCGCCGACGACCGCGTCCTCCTCAGCGCCGCCCAGGAACAGCGGCTCTGGCAGCAGATCATCGTCCGCGACAAGCGCCTCCAGACGCAGCGATCCGCCTCATCCCTCGCCTCGCTCGCCGCCTCCGCCTGGTCCCGTCTGGCCACCTACAACTGCCTGCAAGACAAGGGCTTCTCGGCTCTCGCCCCTCAGTTCCTCGTCTCGGAAGATACCCGGGCCTTCGCCCGCTGGGCGCAGGAGTTTGACGACCTTTGCCGCAACCAGAGCCTGCTTCCCGCCGCGCAACTCCACGCCGAACTCGCGCGCGCCATCGCCCACGCTGCTCTCTCTATCTCGTACAAAGAAATACGCTTAGTCGGCTTCGACCGCCTCACCCCCGCGCAATCCGCGATCGCCGCGGCGCTGGCGGCCACAGACCTCTCCGCCGACTACCCAACCCCTTCCATATCAATCTCTTACGCCACGGACCCCGACGCCGAACTCGCCGCCGCCGCCCGCGCCATCGCCGCCCACCACGCCGCCCATCCAGCAGACCGCATCGCTTTGATTCTGCATGACTTACAAGCCAGCCGCGACGCCGTCGACCGCGCCCTCCTCTCCGCCCTATCCCCACACCTCGACTCCGCCGGCCCCCTTTCACCCCGCCCCTTCGAACTCTCCCTCGGCCGCAACCTCAACCAGCTCAGCATGATACGAACAGCTCTCTCCCTGCTCCGCTGGTGCATCGAGCCCCTCCCACTCAGCGAAATTTCCTCTCTCCTCCTCTCGCCTTACCTCGCCGGATCCGGTGTCGAGTATCCCCAACGTGCTCAGTGGGATGCATTCACCCTCCGTTCCTCCACCCTACTCCGCCCAGTGGCCTCGCTGTCATGGCTCACCGAGCAACGCTCACTCCCTGCTGAAATCAAACACCGTCTCACCGCGCTCCACAATCTCGCCCTTCAGCGTACCACCCGCCCAAAAGCCCTTTACTCTGAGTGGGTTGAAGTTGTAAGCGATTTGCTCGCCGCCGTAGGCTGGCCCGCCACTGGCAAGAACGACCGCCCCCTCGACTCCATAGAGTTCCAGACCCAACGTCGTTTCAACGAGATGCTGGATTCCCTTGCCGCGCTCGACCTCACCACTCGCCCCGTCACTTTCGCTGAAGTTGTTGAAACGATTCATGCAACAGCAACCACCACCCTCTTCTCTCCCCAATCCCTCGACGCCCCCATCCAAGTCCTCGGCGCCTCCGAATCCGCTGGTTCCACCTTCGTCGCCCTCTGGTTCCTCGGCGCCACCGACGCCGCCTGGCCCCCCTCCACCGGCCCCCATCCCTTCCTGCCCTTCGCCCATCAACGCCTTCACCAGATGCCCGGCACCGCACCTG